>Ga0182024_10003759_pt1 | contig 35725 bp, 29 predicted proteins | sample P32metaG_FD_120480 | JGI IMG/M metagenome (GOLD analysis project Ga0182024, IMG submission 120480) | Permafrost microbial communities from Stordalen Mire, Sweden - P3-2 metaG (Illumina Assembly) | ecosystem: Environmental > Terrestrial > Soil > Wetlands > Permafrost | place: Sweden: Stordalen...
AGATGTTATGCGATCGGCGGGAAGGCCGCCAGAAGGTTCGGACGCGGCGGAGGTGTGACCGTTTGACGCAGTCGCCGCTGGCAACTATGGCTTCACCGCGCAGGGGCAGTCGTCGACTTCGGGACGAGTTGCACCGCCGCCCTGGCCTTCGCCATCGCAGGGTGCGTATAGAGCGCGTTGAGTGCCCCCTCGGCGGTTGCAAGGAGGGTCGGCGCTGCCGGATCACCGGCGGCCACCGCGGTTGACGCCGCGGAGAGCGCGCCGGTCACCGCCGTCTCCGCGGCGTTGGCGGCAATCGCGTCGGGCCCAGTCAGCGCGCCGGACAACTCGGCGACCTGCAGGACCTCCGTCGCTACCGCGTTGGCGGCCTCGATGTTCTGCAACTCGATCAGCAGCGACTGATTGACGAGCGGGCCGGTCGCGGGCCTTGTGGCCGGGGCGGGCGGCGCTGGCGGGCACCCGACCGTTCCGATGCCTGCCAGCGCGCCGAGGATGCACGGGATAACACGTCCAACGAGTTTCATTGCGTGCCTTTCTCTTTGAATGGGATAACGTTGACGCGATCATTCTCGATCAAAATCGCCCAAGTTATCGACCAAGGTTGGCATTAACGAGCCGCAAGCGTAAGCGACCGGTCTTGCGTAAGCGCCGTCCGCTCCCTCACGGTCGCGGCTCGTCAAAGACGAGCCATCGCGGATCGGATCACGTTGCTACGGAACTTCGGGCTCGTTGATCCAGAGCAAATGGGCATTGACGAGGCCCCCGCTTGCCAATCGTCAGCCTCCTCGCCATAATCCCGCGCTCCAGCTTGGTCGCTCCAAGGCCATTGCGGCCCGGTCGACCCGACGGGAACCCGAAGGAAAATCACGACTTACCCAATACCCGATGGCAAAAGCTCGCGCAATCGTCAAACGCCGCAAGGCGGTCCGCAACATCCGCAAGATCACCAAGACCATGCAGATGATTGCCACGTCGAAGTTCCAGAAATCGCTCAAGCGCGCCACCGGGACCAAGCCGTACACCAACAAAGTGCGCGAACTCGTGCGCGAGCTGGCCGCCTCGATCGGCGACGTCGAGCATCCCCTGCTCCGCCGCCCCACCGCCGAAGACAAGACCAACAAGATCGCACTGCTGGTCATCACCAGCAACCGCGGCCTGGCCGGCGCTTACAACGGCAGCGTCCTCCGCGCCGCCAACCACTTCATCCGGGAGCAGGAAGCGGCCGGCCAGACCGTCGATCTGTACGCCTCGGGCAAGAAGGGCGTCTCCTATTTCAATTTCCAGAAGCGCCCGATCGTGCAGCGCTTCGACCTGGCCACGGACCAGCCCAAGTTCGCCGAGGTCGAGACGCTCGCCAACCACTTCATGGACCGCTTCATCAAGGGCGAAGTGGATTCGGTCCACGTGGCCTACATGAACTTCGTCAGCGCCGGGCAGCAAAGGGCCGACGTCACGACGCTGCTCCCGCTGGCCGGCCTGGCCGAAGCCGGCAGCGGCAAGGGCGCGGCCGGCGCCGCTGTTCCGGCAGCGCAGGCCGAGCTCCACGAAGAGACGATTTACGATTTCATCCCCGGCCCTCGGGAAATCCTGGATGAGTTGCTGCCGCTGACCGTCCGCTCGGCCCTGTTCCAGTGCTTCCTCGACGCCACCACCAGCGAGCACGTCGCCCGCATGATCGCGATGAAGAGCGCCACCGACAACGCCGACAAGATGGTCAAGGCCCTGACCATGCAATACAACCGCGCCCGCCAGAGCCAGATCACCACCGAACTGTCAGAAATCATGGGCGGCGTGGAGGCGATGAGCAAGTAGCGCGGATTATTCCGCCTCGGAAATGATCTGGTTGGGGTCGCGCGGGACAAGCCGCTGACCTATGCAGTCCACCAGGAAATCAAGGTCTTCCAGCACAATCGCCCCGATCAACGCCGATTCCCTTCCCGGTTCCACAACGGCATTGAAAATGCTTTCGCGCCCGCCACATGTCAGATTGATTCGGCGGGCAATGGCGCGTTCGGCGCTTCTCCCATCCGCGTAACGAACTTTGACGGTCCCGGAGATTTCCAGCCCAAGTTGTTTTGCCACAGACTCGGGGATGATCAGTCGTGTCGCGCCGCTATCCACGACGCCTCGAAGTCGCGTCCGTCGAACTTGCTCGGCAGAGATCAGCCCCACCTTGGCGCGCACGAGGTCTTCGTCATTGGCGAGTTCCACCTCTACCGAAAAACGACCCGTAGCCGGCTCCTTGACGGTGTCCATGACATCTCCCATCTGCTGACAGTGCATCGCAATCATAGCGGCTTCGCTTCACAAGTTCTCCATGTCACCATCACGATCCGCCCTTTCGAAAGCACGTCACCAAATGGTCGTCCACCATTCCCACCGCCTGCATGAACGCGTAGCAGATGGTTGAGCCCACGAAGTTGAAGCCGCGGCGTTTGAGGTCTTTGCTCATCGCGTCCGATTCTTCGGTCCGCGCGGGGACTTGCCCGAAGTCCTTCCATTTGTTCACCCGCGGCTTGCCGCCGACGAACTGCCAGACGTAGGCGTCGAAGCTGCCGAACTCGCGTTGCACCTCCAGGAACGCCTTGGCGTTCCGCACGGCGGATTCCACTTTGAGCCGGTTGCGGATGATGCCTTCGTCTTTCAGGAGGCGTTCGATGTCCTTCTTGTCGAGGGCCGCCACGCGCTTGGGGTTGAACTGGTGGAATGCACGCCGATAGGACTTGCGGCGGGCCAGGATGGTGCTCCAGCTCAAACCCGCCTGCGCGCCTTCCAAAATCAGGAACTCGAAGAGCCGGCGGTCGTCATGCACCGGCACGCCCCATTCTTCATCGTGGTAGGCCGTCATCAATTCGCCGCTCGCCCAGGGACATCGCACCAGCTCCGGCATCGCACCTCCGCATTCGTTTGTTCCCCTCCCGCTTCTTCCGGCATGTTAGTTTAGCCCGGAGAATTCGGGACTCACAACGGAAACGGAGAACCCATCGCGACCGGTCGGCCGACATCCCGCAGGCATCGACATCGCCGTGCCGCGCCAAACCCCCTTCAATGAGATGTCGCGGGGAGGGTACAGCCGCTTTTCGTGGCACGGCCGTCCCGGCAGTGGCCTTGGACTGTTGTTCACGTTGGCGCAGCGACCGCCTGATACAGTGCCGCCGGTGCCCTCACCGGCGGGTTCTGGCAACACGTCCCCTTCAAACCGCCGCCACCCGCGCCGCCCCAATTTCCTTCTCCAGGATCTCCTCCAGCTTCTCCGCCGTCGGGACGTGGCCGGCCACGTAATTGCGCGGCATCAGGAGAGTGGGCGTCAGGTTCGCCCCCGTCGATTTGTGCAGGCTGATGCCCAGGCCGATCAGTCGGTCCGCCTCCGGCTCCGCGGCGCGGGGGTCGCCCAAGGCCCGGCCCAGCAGCGCCTCGGCCCGCCGCTGCGCCGCCGACAGGCCCGGCAGCTTCCCGCGGGCGAACAGGAACTCATTCCACTGGGCGAGCTTCGACCAGTCCGCCTTCCAGACCCACAGCGCCAGCCGGGCATACGCGCAAGCGTCGGCATGCTCCGCCCCGCAGTCGCGGATGTTCGGGTTGCACCCCGGGTGCGTCGGCACCGGCACAAACGTCAGCGCGAACCGCCCCGGGTCCCGCCCCATCACCTCGGCCAGCAACGGCCGCAGGTGCCGGCAATTGCTGCACGTGTAGCAGAACAGGAAGACCAGCACATGTCTCGCCTCCGGCAGCCCAACCGTCGGCCACATCCCACCGCGCAATGGAATCCGGCCGCAGGTCATGATTCGCCGGCCCAGGTACGGGTTCTGCGCGACGCCCGCATTCCCTGCATTCCCCTCCCCCGTTATCCCGGGGGAGGGCAGGGTGGGGGTCCGCTGCAGCGCCGGGAATGACCCGATGGCGCCCGTCCCCGCGACAGGCCGAGGGCGCAGCGCAGCGGAGCCCCGGATGTCGTCCCCGTGCAGGACGCTTTCCCTCAAGGCGATCTTCCTCACCTCGACCCGATCGGTCGTACCAGAACTCCGAACATCTCCTTGAGTCGTCGCGACCTCGCGAGAGGCATCCGAGGCTCCGCTTCGCTGCGCCGTCGGCTTGTCCCCGCTAACAAACGTCTCCTCCCCACTGACCACTGACAACGGACCACTGACCCCTGACCTGACAACATATGTCCTGGGCGCAACCAATACCTGCCCCAGCACCAGCGCCGCCACGCCCACCGCGGCAATCGATATCACGCCCATCCACTCGCCCCCCGGCAGCCCCGCGTACGCAAATCGCAGCTCACCGCCCGGCAACCCGAAGGCGATCGTCCCCGCGACGGCCAGGCCGATCGCGTGCAGCAGCAGGCAATACAGGCACAGCCGCCGCAGGAGCAGCCATTGCAGGCCGGTGAACCAGAGCGCCGCCGCGGCGAGCAGCGGGGCCGCCCCGAGCAGCGCCTCCCGCGCCGCATGCCCGCTCCCGGCCGCCGGCATCGCGATGACCGTCGCGACGGCGGCAAGGACCAGCAGGTAGAGCAGCCCCGCCGGTAGCGCCACCGGCACCCCCAGCCATTTCGCCCACCGGCTTCGCGTGACCGCGTCGCACCCCGACCCGGCCCCGCAGCCGGGCAGCCCGCGGCCGCCGGCGCTGCGCCGCGCCATCCAGAGCGACAGCCCGGCCCCCGCCGCCGGCAGCGTCGTCAGGAGCCACGGCGAAAACGCGTGAGCCGCCGAGTCAGTCGTGAGCATGCCGATTCCTCCTTCGCGAAGGAACTGATTTAGCCACGGATAGGACGGATAGCCACGGACTCCAAATCGAATCCGATAATTCCCTGGATGGAAGGACGGTACAGGGCCTTCCCCGTCCGTGCCTGTCCGTCTTGTCCGTGGCTAGTCAGTTCCTTTCTTCCTCTTCCGCTTCGCTCTTCAGTCTGCTCTGCCGTCCGGTACAAACCGCTTCTGCACGTCGATCAGTTCGTCGTGCCGGTCGTAGGTGTATTCCGTGACCCAATACCCGGGCACGGGCTCGCCCGCAGCATCAAGTGGATCGCCCGAAAGGTCCTGCCCGCCGTCGGCCTTTCCTGTCCCGCCGCACGTTTTGCAAGGGCGGGTGAAGACGAGGAGGCATACCTTCCCCGTGCCGCCGCAGTCGGCACGGAGCTTGGCGGGACGGCGTCACCGTTCTGACTAACTTTTGTGCTGTCGGCCATTTCTTGGTCTCCGTTCTCGCTCGATTTGATGGATGTCACATGGATGTCACATGGATGTCACATGGATGTCACCTCAGTGTCCTGTCACCTTTTCAGTGTCCGCGGCTTTCGGCCGGGTCTCCCCTGGATTTGGTGGATCTCGCCTCTGCAGCTTCCATCTTTTCGGCTCAAGTCACTTTTTCAACTTGCCGTCACATCAGAAACGCGAAGCACAACATCCATATCAAGATGATGCCTACCGCCCACCCGGCCGCCAGCCAAAACCTAACCGGGTTACTCCGTCGGTACAGGTAAACACCACGGCTAAGCCTAAACTCCCCGCGGCAAATGCGCGCGACCGTAATCGATAGAATCGCTGCCCCCCAAAGTAGAAACCCGGCTTTGATGAGCGTCACACGCATCTCCGGCACTCGCAACTGGCCTAATGCCGTTTCCGCCGGCCTCAGTTCTTTGATGGCTTCGTCGTTGGACAGAGGTTGTCATGCTAGTGCGAGAGACGGTCTCAAACAAGTGCAACTCGATACGCCTGCCGCGTCCCCATGTACCCTCCGCGCTACATGCTAAGTGAGAGAGGCAAGCGCGAGCATGCCCGGGTCGGCGCGGAGGAACATATGCACATCGGTAGATGTTTCTGCGCCGGGAGCATTCTCGGGCTCCGCCGACAACCCGTACAAGTGTGAGCCCAAGTCGCTGTCACAATCAGACGCGACTCTTGACGGCGCCGAGGCCCATGCGAGTGCGTCGCGTCCACGAAAAATCACGAAAATGAGCAACGCATGCCTTTATTTTCCGGCCGGCTCCGGCGGGAAAACTGGAAGCCCAGGATGTTGTAAGTGGGGCAAAAAAAAATTTCGGCCTTAGGGGCTCGCCGCGTTGTGATGTGTGCCTGAGGTGGTAAAAAAAACCTGCGAACCTGCGCAGCCTTCGTTCCCGGCTCAAGACTCGCGATTCTTCGGCCGTTTTGAGCCGAGGTTGCGCAACCGCCGGCTGCGCAACCTGCGCCCGGCGGCTTGCAGATTGCGGGAACGACCGGATGCCCGTGCGTTCGCAGACTTCAATCGAAGCCCCCCGCAGCACCTGCTGGCGGTCGCCCACTGGCGGCCGCCCCCTGGAAAATGCATCGTGCCTGTGGTGAGTGCTCGGCACTTACGGCTGCGCCACGTTCGGCCGGTCGAGCTCGACCAGCTCCGTCAGCCCTGCTTCGTCGAACAGGTCGTTGAGCGGCTGGGACCCCTTCTCGAGCTTGAGCCGCACTTCTTCCGGGTAGAGCGGCATCAATGCCATGAAATGGATGGTCACCTGGTCATTGATCAAGAGATGGAACGACTCCGGCGACAGCAGCGGCGGACAGACCATCAGGCAACCCAGCCGGGTGTTGTCGGCATACGGTTCGGCGTCCTCCCCATTGGGGATGGTGTGCCCCAGCCCCAGGAACGTGTTGAACTGGGCCGGCAGGCGGGCGGCCTGCTTGAGCCAGCGGAACGGCCACCAGTTCCGTTCTTCCTTCATCAATTGCCGGTCGAAGGTGCCGTCCGGCAGCAGGCCCGGCCAGTCGGGCGGCAACGCCATCATCAACTCGATGAACCGCGGCCCCTTGTATCCCTTGGGCGCATTCATCGGCTTGCTGGAAACGCCGGACGTGATCACCGTGTAGTGCGACGCGCCCAACGGATGCAGCTTGGATGGCTCCTCGTCCGAAGGAGGCACAACGTGCAGGTCCACGTGGATGGTGGTTGACACGATTTCGTGGAAGACCTGAGGCGAATGGCCGATGGTCCGTTCGATGTGGCGCTCGATCTGGGGGAGGAAGGGGGTCGCCTCGACAACCACCTCGGGCGGCTCGGTGGGCAGTTGGTGGCGGTAGCGCGGGGTCCCGCTGGGCGTCTGCTCGACCAGCGGCGGCGGGACCGCCGGCCGCGGGACCACCATTTTCGTCCCGCAGATCCTGCACCGCGCCGTCCGGCCGGCCTTGGCGTCTGCCACGCGGTAAGCATGGTGACAATGCGGACAACTGAAGGTGATCGACATGACGTCTCCGTCAGGCGAAGGGGGCTCGAGGGTTCAAGCTTACCGCCAGCGCCATCGGCTGGCCAGCATCAATGGATGGTCCACTTCGTTGGGGTTCCCAACACTCCGGTGCCAGCGGGTCAGGTTCCGGTGCTTTGGACCCTGTTTTGCAGGAGACGGCGGTGTCCCGGGACGTGGAACCGACCCGCTTCGAAACCTTCGAGTGAACCATGACTGAACGAATTCCAAACATAGTGATCGTAGGCGGCGGCTTTGGCGGCCTGGCCGCCGCCAAAGCACTGCGGCGGGCCCCGGCCGAGGTCATCCTTGTCGACCGCGCCAATCACCACCTGTTTCAGCCACTGCTCTACCAGGTTGCCACGGCGGTCCTGGCGCCCGGGCAAATCGGTTCCCCGATTCGCGACATCGTTGGACACCAGAAAAACACTACCGTCATCATGGGAGAGGTCAGCGGCGTCGACCCCATCCAGCGATGTGTCATCTGCAGCACCGCAGACCGGCGGGAAGTGCCGATTCCTTTCGATTATCTCATCCTGGCCACCGGCGCGACGCACAGCTATTTCGGGCATGACGAATTCGCCGCGCATGCCCCGGAGTTGAAGAGCCTGGCCGATGCGGTAGCGGTCCGTAACAAGGTGCTGGGCGCGTTCGAGCAGGCCGAAGCCGAAGAAGACCCGAGCCGTCACCGGGACCTGCTGACGTTCGTGCTGGTCGGCGCCGGGCCGACGGGAGTGGAAATGGCCGGGGCCATTGCGCTGCTGGTGCGCAAAACGTTGCGTTCGGAGTACCGGCGGATCGACCCCGCGTCGGCACGAATCGTCCTGGTCGACCGGGGCAAACGGGTCCTGGGTACTTTTGCCGAAAGCCTCTCCGCCGCGGCAAAGGCGCGGCTGGAGTCCCTGGGGGTCGAGGTCCGGACGGGGCAAGGCGTGGACCTGATCGACGGCGAAGGCGCGGTGGTGGCGGGTGAGCGCATTCGCAGCAAGACGGTGATCTGGACCGCCGGTGTCGCCCCATCACCGGCCGGCAAGTGGCTGAACGCGCCGACCGACCGCGCCGGGCGGGTGCGGGTTAATCCGGACCTTTCGGTGCCGGGGCACCCTGAGATCTTTGTGGTGGGGGATACTGCCTCGCTCGACCGGGACGGCGTGCCGCTCCCCGGCGTCGCCCAAGTGGCCATGCAGCAAGGCTGCTACGCCGGAAAACTGATTCATCGGCGCCTCACCGGCAAGGCTGCGCCGCGCCCCTTCAGCTATTTCGACAAGGGCAGCATGGCGGTAGTTGGCAAAAATTTCGCCATCCTGCAGGCAAGAAAACTTCACCTCCACGGCTTTTTGGCCTGGCTGGCATGGGCCGCGATCCACCTTGAGTTCCTCGGACAGTCCAACCTTCGCGTCAGCGTCTTCGTTCAATGGGTTTGGACCTATTTGACCGGCACCCGCGGCTCACGACTGATCGTGAATTATTATGGTCCCCCGCAGGGGCAGACGGCTGCAAACGCGACCGCCAAGGCGGAAATCCCGCGCAATGATCATTCAAACGCGAGAGTTGAGAGCCCTGTTCACGCAGGGGCGTAGGAGCGGCATCGCCTTTGCACTAGGCCTGCCTGAAAACGCGTCGGGATTGCGGCGGGCCGGAAATGCCCCGGATGCGATGGCGTCGCAACGAAGCGACTCAACTGAAAGAGTCGTTGAGGAGCAAGAATGAAGCAGACGGGGTGTTTCCGGGCCGCGGCCCGTCGAGTTTTCGGACAGGGCCTAGACGACGCGACCATTGGCGTTCTCAACGATCGGGCACAGTTCCACAGCTTCATCGAGCGCTAATAATGTCAAATCTGGCAAAATCAGCCATTGCAGCAAAAAGCAATTATGACAAGGATTGACGCATACCGGCCGCGGGCTGTTGCAATGTAACGTGTTGCCGCTCCTTGCTGTCGACACCGGGCCATTTTCTTGCCCGGTTGACGTGAAACCTGCCCGGGCAAGCCCTCTCGCGCAACAGCAGTTGGGATGCCCAACCAACTGGGCAGCGTTTCCGCTCCTTCTCAAGGCGTTGGTGCACGATCCGCCAACCGCAGAAGAAAAAGGCCCCCGCGGGCACGGCAGAGGGTCGATTATGTTAAACGCATTCGGTTTATCATCGCGAATCAACACGCTGCTGGCTTCTTCCGCCGTGCCCGTGCTCGACCCGGCGTCTCCGAACGCGGAAACGCTCCGTCACCTCTTCGTCGTTGTCTTCCTGATCTGCATGGCGATCCTGGCGGTGGTGACGGCGCTGATCGTCACGTCGCTGGTCCGCTTCCGTTCCCGAGATGTGACGCCGAAGCAGGACTTCGGCAGCCATCGATCGGAGGTGATCTGGACCCTGTTCCCGGCGCTGATCGTGTTGGGTCTGAGCCTGGTCTCCGCGAAGTTGATTCTGTCGATCATCGCCCTGCCACAGCGGGAGGTTTCCGAGCCTGGCGACGCCGACCTGGTTGTTGTCGGTCATCAGTGGTGGTGGGAAGTAAGGTACCCGGCGTCGGGGGCGGTGACGGCAAATGAGATCCACATTCCAATCGGCCGCAAGCTGCGCGTGCGCGTGGAGGCGGCGGACGTGATCCATTCGTTCTGGGTGCCTCAGCTCGGGCCCAAGATGGACATGATCCCCGGCCGCCACAACTTTGTCTGGCTGCAGGCCGACCGCGCCGGGACATACGAGGGCGCGTGCTCCGAGTTCTGCGGGGCCCAGCACGCCTGGATGCGCTTTATCGTCGTCGCCGAACCCGAGCCTCAATACACGGCGTGGCTTTCGCACCAGGTGCAGCCCGCGCCGGCGCCGGCGGGCGCGACTGCCCTAGCAGGCCAAAGCTTCTTCCTGGCGCAAACGTGTGCCAACTGTCATGCCGTCGGAGGCACCAGCGCGGTTGCCAATGCCGCGCCGGACCTGACTCACCTCGCCAGTCGAAGCCAGTTGGCCGCGGGCGTGGTCCCCAATACGCCGGACGACCTCACCCGCTGGCTCCAGGACCCGCAGCGCATCAAGCCGGGGTGTCAGATGCCCAATTTCAACCTCAATGAAAACCAACTGAACCAACTGGTCGCCTATCTGGAGGGCCTGCAATGACCACCGGCTCACTAGCCGACACCCTGTCTGTCGAACCCGAGCGGACCAGCGAATCGTTACTGCTCGGCTGGTTCAGCACCGTGGACCACAAGCGGATCGGCATCCTCTACATCTGCACCGCGCTGGTGTTCCTCCTGATCGGCGGCGCCGAGGCGCTGGCCCTGCGCATCCAGCTCGCAACCCCGAACAATACGTTCATAGGGCCAAGCCTCTTCAACCAGATGTTCACGATGCACGGCACGACCATGGTCTTCCTGGTCGGGATGCCCATTCTCGTCGGGTTCGCAAACTACTTGGTCCCCCTGATGATCGGCGCATCCGACGTGGCGTTCCCACGGCTGAACGCCTTCGGTTTCTGGCTCGTGCCCTTCGGCGGGATCCTCCTGCACTACAGCTTCCTGACCGGCTCGGCCCCGAATGCCGGTTGGTTCAACTATGCCCCGCTGAGCGAACACGCGTATTCCTCTCTCCAGGGCGTGGACTATTGGCTCATCGCGCTGCTGGTGCTGGGGATCGGGTCGGTCAGCTCGGCGATCAACCTGATCGTCACGATCGTGACCTGCCGGGCGCCGGGGATGAGCCTGCAACGGGTGCCGCTGTTCGTCTGGATGATGTTCATCACATCGTTCCTGATCATCCTGGCGATCCCCGCCCTGAACAGCGCGCTGGTGCTCCTGCTGATCGACCGTAACCTGGGCGCGGGATTTTTCGAGCCCAGCCGGGGCGGCAGCAGTCTGCTTTGGCAGCATTACTTCTGGATCTTCGGGCACCCGGAGGTCTACATCCTGGCCCTGCCGGCCTTCGGGATGATCTCCGAGGTGATCCCGGTCTTCTCCCGCAAGCCGATTTACGGGTACGAGCTCGTCGCGGCCTCGACGCTGGCGATCGGGATCCTCAGCATGGGGGTCTGGGCCCACCATATGTTCGCGGTGGGCATGGGGCCGGCGGCCGACATCTTCTTCGCGATCAGCAGCCTGCTCATCGCCATACCAACTGGCATAAAAGTGCTCAACTGGACCGCGACGCTGTGGGGCGGGTCCATTCGCCTGACCACGTCGATGTGCTTTGCCATCGCCTTCCTCATCCAGTTCACCATCGGCGGGCTGACGGGCGTGATGTTCGCCGTCGCGCCGATTGACTGGCAGTTGACCGACACCTATTTCGTGGTTGCCCATTTCCATTACGTGCTCTTCGGCGGCACGATCTTCGGCGTGTTCGCCGGTGGGTTCTACTGGTTCCCCAAGATGACCGGCCGGATGCTCAACGAGAGGCTGGGAATGGTCACCTTCTGGCTGATGGTGATCGGCTTCAACCTCACGTTCTTCGTCCAGCATTTCCTGGGGCTGATGGGAATGCCCCGGCGAACCTACACCTACGGCGACCACCCCGGCTGGCATGCGCTCAATGCGATCTCAACCTACGGCGCGTTCTTCATGGGACTGGGCGTCCTGGTGTTCCTGTGGAACGCATTCCAAAGCCTGCGCCGCGGTGAAGTGGCCGGCGACAATCCCTGGGATGCGTTCACCCTGGAATGGGCGACTTCCTCACCCCCGGCGGTAGAGAACTTCGCCGTGGTCCCGCCGGTAAAGAGCCGCCGGCCGGTTTGGGACCTGAATCATCCCGACCTGGCCGACTGGAAGACCGGGCGCACCCCCGAAGACCGGCGCACGCCGCATAGTCCCGCCAAGCTCGCATCCGGCTCCTTCATCGTGTCCGAGGCAATGTTCTTCCTGCTGCTGGTCTCTGCCTACGTAGTCTTCAACCGCGCGACCGACGAACATTCTGCCGCCCACACGCTGGAGGTGGGCCGAACCGGGGTGTTCACGTTCCTGCTGCTGGCCAGCAGCGTCACGTTGTGGCGTGCCGAACGGGCCCTGCGAAGCTCCGATCAGGCGACGTTCCTGAAATGGCTTGCCCTCACGCTGGGGCTCGGCGCGGTCTTCCTCGTCAACCAGGGGATCGAATACGGCGGCCTGCTCCGCCACGGCGTAACGATCAGCAGCAGTATGTTCGGCTCGACTTTCTTCACGGTCACCGCGTTCCACGGGCTGCACGTGTTTGCGGGCCTGGTGGCGCTGGGGATCATGTTCGTCCTCGGGAAGCGGGGACGGCTGACCAGCGATCGATCCGAAGTCTTGAGCGCCATTGGGTACTACTGGCACTTTGTCGACGTCGTGTGGATCGTGGTTTTCAGCGTCATTTACCTGCGGGTGCTGGCATGATGACTAACCTACGCGTCTTCACGGAACTCTGGGAATGGCACTCGCCGGCGTGGTGGATCGCGCTGGCGGCAACCGGTCCGTACCTGGTCTTGGCACTGCGGCGGCACGCCTCGTGGCGACAGTTCGGGTGCTTCGCGGTGTCGGCGGCCGCCTTTCTCATGGCGCTGGCCTCACCGCTGGCCGCATTGGCCAGCCGCGTCCTGTTCAGCGCGCATATGGCGCAGCACCTGCTGCTGCTACTGATCGTGCCGCTCTTCGCTATTTTGGCTTGGCCATCGCCGGAGAGGGGCGTGGCCGCGGCGCCTTCGCGGCCCGGTGGCGCCGTGCCGCTCGGCTGGGCGGCGGGCGTGGGCGCCATGTGGTTCTGGCACATCCCGGCGTTGTGCACGGCGTCGATGCGCAGCCCTCTGGTGTTCGATGCCCAAATCGCCTCGCTGATGGCGGCCGGGGCCGCCTTCTGGTGGCCTGTCTTTTCCCCGATCGCCGCCCGGCGAATGCAGCCACATTTGGCGGCGATGTACCTGTTCGCCGGCTGTGTGGGTTGCAGTTTGCTGGGGATCTACATCACGTTTTCTCCCGTATCGGTTTGTCCGCTGTACGACGCGCCGAGCGGTGCCAGCGAATTGCTGAATTTGGTTCGCAATCAATGGGGCTTTACGCACCGCATCGACCAGCAGGTCGGCGGGCTCCTGATGTGGGTGCCGGCTTGCATGGTCTACCTGGGAGCCATCCTGGCTATGCTCGGGTCCTGGTACCGCGTTCCGGAGCAGGCTCGTGTGAACGTCTAGGCCTTGTCTGAAAACTCACCGGGATTGCGGCGGGTCGAAAATGCCCCGGATGCGAGGCGTCGCGACGAAGCGACTCAACCGAACGAGTCGTTGAGGAGCGACAACGAAGCAGACGGGGCGTTTCCGGCCCGCCGCGGCCCGATGAGTTTTCAGACAAGGCCTAAGGCGCCCTTCAAGTGCCGCCGGTGCCCTCACCGGCGGGGCCCATCGGGCGACTGCAACCGCCGGCGAGGGCACCGGCGGCACTGCACGGGAAATGGAGAGACAGCAATGGAACTCGACAACCCTACCGACCGCACCCTCGAAGAGTCCAAACCCGGGTCGCGAAGCGCGCCGCCGCCGTCCTATGCCCCGTTCCTGCTGGCGCTGGGCATCACCATGCTCTTCTGGGGCATGGCGACGTCACCGGTCATGTCGGCCGGCGGATTAGTGCTCCTGGTGTTGGCGCTGTGGATGTGGATCAGCGATATCGCCAAAGGCTGGAGGAATTAGCATGGATACGAAAGCAGCGGTCTCCAACGTCGAGCTTTCCGTCAATGGCTCGCCGCACTCCCGCTCCGAGCCGTGCGAGCAGTCCGAACTGTCGCGCCGCCGCTTTTTCCTCAGGGTCACGATTGCCGCCGGAAGCGCCATCGGCGTTCTGGTCGGCCTGCCGGTGATCGGCTTCATCTTCGCCCCGCTGGTGCGGCCGACGCCGTCCAACTGGCGGCCGGTAGGCCGCGTCGATTCTTTCGCCATCGGGCAGACTGTCAAAGTCGACTTCAGCGACCCTTCGCCTCTTCCCTGGTCGGGCATAACCGCCAGGACAGCGGCGTGGCTGCGGCGCGTGGGCCCGAGCGAGTTCATCGCTTTCAGCATCAACTGCCGCCACCTGGGCTGCCCGGTTCGCTGGGTGGACGGCGCCAAGTTGTTCATGTGCCCGTGCCACGGCGGGGTCTACTACGAGGACGGTACAGTCGCCGCCGGTCCCCCGCCCGAACCCCTGGCACGTTACCGGGTGCAGGTGAAGGACGGCCAGGTCGAGATCGAGACCAGCCCGATCCCGCTGACTACCTTCAGGTCCTAAGGTAAGGCCATGCTCAAATCCGCAATCAAAGTCTGGCGGCTTATTGACGACCGCATCGGCGCGTCCGAGTTCATCGGGCCGCTGATGAAGCACATCGTCCCTCGGGACGCGCGCTGGTGGTACGTCTTCGGCAGCGCGGCACTCTGCTGCTTCATCATGCAGGTGATTACCGGGATCGGGCTGGCCCTGGCCTACGTCCCCTCGGGCGGGCAGGCGTTCGAAAGCCTCAAGTACATCACCGAGGAAGCGCCGCTCGGCAGCGTGCTGCGCGGCATGCACTTCTTCGGCGCGTCGGCGATGGTCCTGATTGCCGTCATGCACATGGCGCAGGTCTACCTCCATGCCACCTACAAGTACCCGCGGGAGATGAACTGGATGAGCGGCGTGGTCCTGCTGCTGTTCACGCTCGCCATGGGCTTCACCGGGCAACTGCTCCGCTGGGACGCCAACGGCATCTGGTCTGCGGTGGTCGGCGCCGAGCAGGCCGCGCGGGCGCCGGTGGTCGGCCCGCTGATCGCCCATTTCATACTCGGGGGCGAGAACATCGGCGGGGCCACGCTCACCCGCTTCTACGTGATGCACGTTTTTATCTTTCCAGCTTTCATCTTTGCCGGCGTTGGGCTGCACATGCTGCTGATAATGCGCCACGGCATCAGCGAGATGCCCAAGGCGGGCCAGCCGGTCAAGCCGGCTACTTACAAGCGAGACTATGAAGCGCGGCTGAAGAAGACGGGTGTCCCTTTCTGGCCCAACGCCATGTGGCGCGACGCGGTCTTCTCCCTGGTGGTGGTGATTGGCATCATCGTCTGTGCGGTTGTTTTCGGGCCGCCGCTCCTCGATAAGCCCCCGGACCCCACGACGCTGAACGTGAACCCGGCGCCGGACTGGTACTTCCTCTTCTATTTCGCGGTCCTGTCGATGCTCCCGGCCAACCTGGAGACGTGGGTGATTCTCGGCGGACCGCTAGTGGTCATTCTGGTGCTGCTGTTCCTCCCTTTGCTGTCCAACAAAGGGGAACGCGCGCCGTCGCGGCGGCCCTGGGCGCTGGCGACCGTGCTCTTCGTCGGCACGTCGGTGGTCGTCCTGACCATCTATGGGGCGAAGTCGCCCTGGTCGCCGAACTTTGCCGCGCAGCCGCTGGGTGAACAGGTCACCGCGACGGCCGGTCCCGGCGCCACCGCTGGGGCGCGGATCTTCTTCGACAAAGGTTGCATCTATTGTCACGAGGTGGATCGAGATGGAGGCCAGCGCGGGCCGAACCTGTCCCGCGTGGGCGACCGCCTCACCGCCGAACAATTGATCATCCGGATCAACAATGGCGGGCACAACATGCCGGCCTTCGCGGGACGGATCACCCGAGACGAGCTTGCCACACTCGTGGTGTTTCTACAGTCACGGCGCACCAACGCTGGCCCGCCGCCGGCGGCTACGGGGACGGTTGCGCTGACGGCACCGCCGCCACCGAGCGCGAATGCCGGGCGCCCGCACGACGATGAGCCCAAGTAACTCGATGAGTGAATCTGGAGCCCACGATATCGAGGCAAGAGTGTCATGACTACAAACGGCATAGTCTTTCTTGTTGATTTAGACGAGACGCTCATGGACACGGAGCACTTCGTCCGCGATCTGGCCAATCACCTGGAGGGCGAATTCGGCGTTCCTTCTCGGGAGCGCTATTTCGCGATCGAAGGCGCGTTGTTCACCACTCTGGGCTATCGCGATTACCTGGGAGCGCTGCAGCGCTACCGGGTGGAACACCCCTACGAGCGGCACCTGATTTCGATGGCGTCCTACCTGATGGACTATCCTTTCGCCAATCGTCTGTTCCCGGGCGCCCTGGACGTGCTCGAACGTTTCCGCGGTTGGGGACGACCCGTCATCCTGACCGATGGCGACGTGGTCTTCCAGCCGCGCAAGGTCGAGCGAGCGGGCATTTTCCAAGCCGTCCAAGGGGACGTGCTGATCTACATCCACAAGGAGGAGGCGCTGGCGGACGTCGAACGGCGCTACCCGGCAACCCATTATGTCCTGGTCGACGATAAGCTGCGTATCCTGACGGCCGTAAAGAAAGCCTGGGGTAATCGTGTGACGACCGTGTTCCCACGACAGGGCGAGTTCGCGTACGACCCCAAAGTGCTCGCCAGCTATCCGCCGGCCGATATGACGGTCGATCGCATTGGCGATCTGCTGAATTATGATCTTCCGGCCTTTCTCGCCGCGGCCACGCCAGCGGCCGCGATTTCCGCTTAAGTGCCCGCGCCGCGCGCACCATTGTCCTTCATTTGCCTGGCGGCTTCTTCTTTTTGCCAGCCTTGCCGATGTCTTCCAGTTCTTTGCGGATTTCTTTCCGCGACATCTCCGGGGCGCGCTGCAGCAGGTCCTGCAACCGCTGCTCGACCTCGGTCTGGCGGCGCACCAGGCGCTCATAGCGGTGTTTCTGCTCGGGGTTCAGGTTTTTGACATCCGCCAGCTTAGCCCTGGCGTTATCCAGACGTGCCGCGACCAATCCATACCGGCGAGTCAGTCGTGCCAGGACCTTGGCGTCCCCCGCCGGGGCGGCCTCTTGCAGTTGATCGAACAGCAGCCCGGCGACGTTGACAAACCGCTCGGCCTCATCGAACGGGTCGGTGTTGGACGAAAGCCATTTGCCGTTCTCCAGCAGCTTGCTGGCCAGTTCTTTTTCCTGGGGCGCCAGGTGGTCTTGTTCGAGGGTGGCCGTCAATGGGGCCGACTGCTCGGCGAAAATCTCGTTGCGTTCGGCTGGCGTGGATGCATCCGCCAGGTCGAGGTTCATGTCTACCAGCCTATCCACCACCGAGGAATCTCCGGCCTGCGCCGCCAGCCCGGTTGTCGGGTTCACCGACCCGGTCGTCCGGGCCACCTGCCTGGCATCTCGGGTCAGGGCGATCCACAATGTTCCACCCAGGACGACGAGCACGGCAGCCGCCACGGCCTTGGCCTGCCAACTGCGCCGCATCAGCAGACGTACTGGGCTCTGGATCGTCGGGGCGGGCTGGCGCTTGGGCTGAAGCTGTCGGAGCAGGTCCTGCTTCGCTGCCGAACTGTCTGACAAAACCGGCAACGAGCGAGCCGCTGCTTCAAGACGAATCAACTTCGATCGCAACGCCGCGCACGCCGGGCATACCTGGAGATGCGACGCAAGCTCCGGCGGCAGCGCGTCGTCCGACAGCCCGTCGGCGGCGAAGAGTTGTTCCTGTATTTCCCTGCAGTTCATCGTAACACTCGATCAAAGCCACCCGTCCATTCGCTGCATCAACTTGCGCCGGGCCTGGAGCATGTGCCAGCGGGCCGTCTCTTCGGTCGAGCCGATCGCCTCGGCGATTTCCCGGAAGCTCAATTCCTCCCGCGCCCGCAGCAGGAAGACCGCGCGGGCGGTCTCCGGCAACTCCGCCAGCGCCGCCGTCAGCGCCTCGTTCAATTCCCGGGCGTCGGCGCTGGACATCGTTGGTGCCGGGGCGGCGGCATCGTCCGCGATCGGGTCGGACTTGGCTACGCTGGCCCGGCGTCGCGAGTCCAGGAAAGCATTGGTCGCGATCCGCATCAGCCACGCCCGCAGGTTGGTGCCCGGCTTGAACGACCGGTACTGCTGCCCGGCCCGCAAAAACGTTTCCTGGGCCAGGTCTTCGGCCACGTGCTGCTTTCCCGACAGCCGGTAAAGGTGCCCGAAGATGTTGTCCCAATGCTCGCGGACCCAGCCGGCCATCAGGGCTCGGGTGGCATCATCCAGCGGAAGGTGCAAGCGCGGGGGCTTGGGGTCCAATCTTCGCTTCCTGCAAAAGAGTCAACGCAACAACGCCCATTTCGTTGGAAGATTTCATCGGCCAACGGAATTGCACCTGCCGCGTTATACCGCGGGCTTGGCTCGTGAGGTTGCGGCGTCGCACCGAAAGCCAATCCGGTTTCTACGTTAGCAGGGTTGGCCGCGGTCGCAACCACGGCCCAGGAGGTAGGTTATGAAATTCTGGACGATAAAAGCCAAGACCCCCAAGGCCAAGAAGCATCACAAGAAGAAGTAACGCCGCAAAGGGCGGAAAGATTGAACGATCGCCGGCCCGGCGAACTGGAGGGATTCGCCGGGCCGGCTTTTTCATGCGCGGTCGCGACCAGGCAGGCAGTTCCCCATCGCCATGTAGGCGCTGGTCGCGCCGATTTGCGACCTCAACGTTATTTGCCTACCCTTTCGGCCGGTTCACAATTCGAGGGATCCCATGCGAATTCCATCCGTCCTACTGGCGATCGGGGCCTTGATGTTTGCTTCATCGGCTTGGGCCAATGCCGACCCCGCCGACAACCTGGCAGCCGTCCACGCCCAGGCAGAACAATGGCGGGCTGAGCACCGCGTTATCGATCTGCACATGCACATCGATTTCACGCCGGAGCACCTCGGCCGAGCCGTGAAGATCATGGACTCCGTCGGGATCGGCGTGGGCGTGAACCTCGGCACCGGGACCGTCACGCCCGGCGCTAAGGGCGAGCCCTCCGATTTCGAGAGGAACAAGGCCCTGGCCGACAAACTTTTCCCGGGCCGGCTCGTGCATTACATGCTCCTGGATTATCACGGTTGGGATGATGCCGACTGGTCCGAGCATGCTGTCAGGCAGATCGACGAGGGCCACCGCCTGGGCGCCGCGGGGCTCAAGGAATTCAAGCGTCTGGGCCTCTATCTCCGCGACGGCAAGGGCCGACTCCTGAAGATCGACGACCCCAAGCTCGACCCCGTCTGGGAACGCTGCGGCGAGCTGAACATGCCGATTTCCATCCATGTTGCCGATCCCAGGGCGTTCTGGGAGCCTTACAATGACCAGAATGAGCGGTGGAAGGAGCTCAAGGGTCATCGCGCCTGGTGGTTCGGCGATAAGAACCGCTATCCCGCCTGGAAGGACCTGCTGGAAGCGCTGAACCGCGTCATCGAGCGCCATCCCAAAACGACATTTGTCTGCGTTCATTTCGCCAACGACCCTGAGGAGCTGGATTGGGTGGACCAATCGCTCGGCAAATACCCGAACATGATGGCCGACATTGCCGCCCGCGTTCCCGAGCTGGGCCGGCATGATCCGCAGGCGGTCCGCGCGCTCTTCATCAAGTACCAGGACCGGATCCTCTTCGGGACCGATTTCATGGTGTACGACCGGCTGATCCTCGGCTCCAGCGGTCCGGACGAACCCCCGCCCACCGATGGCGACGCCGAGGTCTTCTACGCCAAGGAATGGCGTTGGCTGGAAACGCTGGACCGCGACTGGCCGCACATGACGCCGATCCAGGGCGACTGGAACATTAGTTCGATCGGCCTGCCCGCGCCAGTCCTGCGGAAGATCTATTTCGACAACGCCCGCAAGCTGCTGGCCAGGTCGCTGCCCGCCCCGGTCATCAAGGCGGCCCACGTCGAGCAGGACTTCGTCCCCGACGGCGACCTGTCCAAACCCGTCTGGCAGAAAGCACAGGTTGCCCGGCTGGAGTATTCGTTGCGCGACGCCGTCGCAATGCCGGACATCTCGACCGCCGTCCGCTGCCTCTGGTCGCGCGACTATCTGTACCTCGCGTACCAGTGCCCGTTCACGAAGCTCACGGTCTTTGACGACCCCGCGCCCAAAGGCAAACGGATGGGCCTCTGGGACCGTGATGTTGTGGAGGCATTCATCGGCTCCGACGCCGACCACATCAACCGCTATGCCGAGTTCGAAGTCGCCCCCACCAATGAGCGTCTGGACCTGCTGCTGAAGCTCCCTGACAAGGACCTGGACTGGACGAGCCGGTTTGAGTCCGCGACGCGGAAGGACGAAGCGACCGGCATGTGGACCGCCGAGCTGCGCATCCCAATGTCGGCCCTGTCAGATAAGCCACCGCAAGCGGCGGCGCGCTGGCGGATCAACTTGTATCGTCACGATGTCGCTCATGGCGCTTTCCTGGCGTGGAACCCGACCCTGACCGGTAATGCCCACACCCCGGAAAGGTTCGGCGTGCTGGAACTGGAGGAGTGAACTCTGGTTTGCGCTTGTGCCTGTATCCCCGCATCGTCTATTCTTTGCCGCGGTCACTTCCGATATCCATTGGCCCGTGAAGGAGAAGCACAAATGATCGAGACGCCGCAAGTGACTGGTGGGACGATCGTCGACGCCCCGGTCGATAACCCCACCAGCGATCCGTGTGTCATGCTCGTCTTCGGCGCGTCCGGCGATCTCACCAAACGCCTGCTCGTCCCCGCGCTCTACAACCTGGAGTGTGACGGGCTGCTCAGCGACAACTTCGCCCTGCTGGGCACCGCCCTCGACCAGCTCAGCACCGAGCAGTTCCGCGCCAAGATGAACGAGGACATCAAGAAGTTCCACACCCGCAACGAATTCGACCAGGCCAAGTGGGACAAGCTGGTGAGCCGGTTCCATTACATCCCGTCGACATTCAGCGACATGGATGCGTTCCAGAAACTCAAGGTCAAAGTCGCCGAATTGGACACGCAACACCAGATCGGCGGGAACGTGCTGTTCTACTTCGCGGTGGCGCCGCGCTTCTTCGGGCTGCTCTGCGACAACCTCAATAAGTCCGGCTTTAAGGAAGGGGCGGGATGGAAACGCATCATCGTCGAAAAACCCTTCGGCACCGACCTCAAGTCGGCGCTCCAGCTCAACAAAGACGTGCTTGCCCACTGGGATGAAAACCAGATCTACCGCGTCGACCATTACCTGGGCAAGGAAACCGTCCAGAACCTGCTGGCGTTCCGCTTCAGCAACGGGATGTTCGAGCCGCTCTGGAACCGCAACCACATCGACAACATCCAGTTCAACGTGGCCGAAGCGGTCGACGTCGAAGGTCGCGGCGGGTACTACGACCAGTCCGGCGTGCTCAAGGACATGATGCAGAACCACATGTTCCAGATGCTCGCATACCTGTGCATGGAAACGCCGGGCTCGTTCCAGTCGGATGCGATCCGCAACGAAAAGGCCAAACTGCTCCAGGCGGTGCGCGTCTACACGCCGGACGAGGTGGCCAAGTTCGTCGTGCGCGGCCAATACGGGCCGCAGGTCGACGACGCGGGCAATGTCCTCAAGCCCGGTTATCGCCAGGAAAAGGACGTCAACCCTGAGTCCAAGACCGAGACCTACGCCGCCGCCCGGCTGCACATCGACAACTGGCGTTGGGAAGGTGTGCCCATTTTCCTACGCTCCGGCAAGGCGCTCTGGAAGCGCGGGACGGAAATCGTGGTCGAGTTCAAGAAAGCGCCGCAGGCGCAATTCCGCGGCACCCCGGTCCGGGGCCTCGGGGCCAACCGGCTCATCTTCCACATCCAGCCGTACCAGGGGATCGAAGTCCAGTTCCAGGCCAAGATCCCCGGGCCGACGCTGCAGCTCCAACCAGTGCACATGCTCTTCGCCTACGGCGACGCGTTCAAAGCGTCGCGCTACACCGGTTACGAAGTGATGCTCTATTCGTGCAGCCGCGGCGATGCCACTCTCTTCTCGCGCGGCGACCTGGTCGAGGCGGCATGGCGGGTGGCCCAGCCGCTGATGGATTACTGGAACGCGACGCCCGCCACCGAGTTCCCCAACTACGCCCGCGGCAGTTGGGGCCCCAAGGCCGCCGCCGACCTGGTGGTGCGCGAAGGCCGGCGCTGGCATGAAGTGGTCACTGAGGAAATGCTCAAGAAGGTGGCCATCTTCAAGGACGGCAGCCCGCTGTTCCTCTCCCAGGTGGCGCTGTCGCTCCGTCCCCAGCAGGCGGCGGCGGGGCAGAAGATCATCGAGAAGGGCGCCATCGGCCGTGAGATGTACCTGATCACTCGCGGCGAAGTCGAGGTGATCGACGACGCCGGCCACTGCGTCAAGATGCTCAAGGACGGCGATTTCTTCGGGGAAATCGCCATCCTGCTTTCCACTCCGCGCACCGCCACTGTGCGCGCCAAGACCGGCTGCGACCTGTTCGCGCTCGACAAGGCCGACTTCCAGCGCATCCTGCGCGACCACCCGCAATTTGCTGACGGCGTGGCCAAGGTTGCCAGGGAGCGCTACAACGTGACGTTTAGCGCTAAGGCGTGAGCAGCGCGAGGCAATGGCAGCCGACAGGCGTGCTTTGGTTTGAATCCCGGATAGCAGGCACGTAAAGTTGCAGGATGGACATCTAATCAGGATCCCGGCCATGCCTTCCGCCGTCGCAATCAAAACCCGCAAAGCAAGGGAAAAGCTGGGAGTCGGCATGCCTGGCGATAACGCTCGCATCATCGCGGTTGCCCGCTCTCTCCGCGACCGTGTTGATGCCCCGGTCCTCGGCGGCGTTGCGGTCTACCTCCATGGCGGAGGCCGCGCGACAATCGATCTCGATCTCTATACGGCCGACCGCCGGTTCACCGCCGACCAATTGGAGGCGGCAGGCGCCAAATGGGACACGTCCAACCGCGAGCATGTGATTGACGGCATCCGGATCCACACCGTCACGCCTCAGGACGCCAAGCACACGGTCGAAAAGACGTCCATCATTGACGGCGTGCGCGTGGTCAGTTTGAAGGACCTGATCGCGATTAAGCTGCTCTGTGGTCTGATCAACCGTGGCCGCAGCAAGGACATCGGCGATGTGGAAGAATTGATCCGCGCCATCCCGCTCGACAAGCGATTTGCTGGCAAGTTGCCGCGCGATTTAAGAGTGCCGTTCAAAGCCTTGGTCGACGGCGTTCGCGCCAATGATCGGACGCAAGGGGAGAATCGGTTCTAAAGCCGTTCGGCATCGCTACAATCCTTGTACCATGTCGCGCCACGAGATGATCGATCGAAGGAGCCTCGCTTTTGGCCGAGCCATCGCGGCTCGAATCGCCGCCGATCCAGGCGCGATTGTCCGCGCCCGCGCGACGCTTTCGCGGTGGATGACGACCAGTTCGCCCGGGGTCCGCGCCACCCTGCTGGAATGGCAAGGCGTGCTCGATGGGCCGGTTGACGGCGTTGTGGCGCTGCTCACGTCGCCGGATGAACGGGCGACCAGACTTCGCCAATCCAATCCATTCACCGGCGTTCTTTCCAACCAGGAACGCAACGCCATTTTACGCCAATTTGCAAGCCATGAACCGCCGGCAGCTTGAACACGTCATCCGCGCCGCCGCCGCCACGGCCGATGTCCGGGACATCGTCGTGATCGGCAGCCAGGCCGTTCTCGGCAGCTATCCCAACGCCCCGCTCGAGCTGAGAGAGTCGATGGAAGCCGACGTCTTCCCCAAAGACTCGCCAGAACGTTCCATCGTAATCGACGGAGCCATCGGCGAGATGTCCATGTTCCACGACACGTTCGGCTATTTCGCCCACGGCGTCGACCAGACGACCGCATCCCTCCCCACCGGCTGGCAAGACCGGCTGGTGAAGGTCGAAACTCCCTTCATGACAGGGGCCGTGGGATGGTGCCTGGAGGTACACGACCTGGCAGTCGCCAAGCTGGCAGCGGGCCGGACTAAGGACTTCACCTATGTGAAGGCAATGGTGCGCGAGAAACTCGTTTCTGTCGACGTTGTCCGGGAAAGGCTGGCCCTAACGCCGAACTTGCCGCCGCAAGTGCTTGAACTGGCAACCGCTCGGCTCGATGGTTGGCAGGCGGGCTAACACCGCGGAAGGGAACGGCTCCGTGATAGCCGTTACACCGCGCCGCTGGAATTGGGGCGCTTCGAACCCGGCAAAAAATTGTGAATTGCCATCCGCGGTATTGATAGTGATTAGGCCTGCCGATAGCATACCCTCCTCGCGCTCACATTTATCAGGGGCTCCCCCATGACAAGCTTACTCGACCGGAAGAAGACGTACTTTGTCCTTTGGCGACCGCCTGTCGCACTTGATCCTGCAGCGGCACCCAAACTGGTGATTGGCCAATTCCAGAACGGTTCCCCGCCAACGTTAGCTGGCCAACTGACGAAGGCGATGACCCTGTCGCCTCTGTCAACCGCCAATGATCTTTGGGAGGTTGCCGCCGCCGATTGCGGGCTGGTTGACGGACAGGTCTATCACTATTGGTTTGATGTTCCCAACTCCGACGTTTATGCGGGGGTCACCAACCAGCGACTCCAAGTCACCGATCCGGCCGCATACACCGTTGATTGGCGGCTGACTTCCACGGTGCCGGCTGGCAACACCACCGATACCCCGAGTCCGGCCGCGGTCATCCGTTTCGCAAACGGAATTCTGGTCCCGACGGACCCGGCAGCGGTGCCGCGGAGCTTCGATGCCGCTCCCGATGCGGCGATGGCGTCGCTGCCCACCAACAACCGGTTGGTCATATACGAACTCCCCACGTCATGGACGAAAACGGGTGATCCGGTCGACGTGGACCACGTCGGGGTCGGCACGTTCCAGGACGTGCTGGCGCTGGTGCTGAAAGAGGCGACGTCGCCGAACTTTCCCACCATCGCGGTGCTGGGTGCGGGCAATTCGTATTTGCAAAACCTGGGCATCAATGCCCTGGAACTGCTGCCCCCGGCCGACACATTTGCCGATCGCAGCGCTTGGGGCTATAGCACCACCAACTACTTTGCGCCCGATTTCAATCTGGGGCAGCCGTCGGGGCAGCCCGCTCCGACCGCTACTACCGACTTTCTGAACCTGGTCCGCGGCTGCCATGCCAACGGAATTCGGTATTTCTACGATACGGTGATGGCGTTTTCCGACCACGACCCCTATCGGAGCGCGAATTTCCTCGATTTCCACGTTCAATTCGGCGCGGGTGACCCGGAGCAGGACGGCCGGGACGGGTTCGGCGGCGATCTTTGGAAGTATGCCTACCTCACCAGCGCGTTTGACCCGGTCTCGGGAGCGGCGGGACAGTTCTATCCAGGCCGGCAGCACATGCTGACCCACATGAATTGGTGGATGAGCTTCTACCATCTTGACGGGTATCGCATGGACAGCGTGAACAACGTCGACAACTACGATTTTGTGAACGAATTCCGCACCGGTGCGCGCAAGCTGTGGAATACTCGATGGACTAATGAAGGCAATCCGGCCGGTGGGGCCGATTCGCGATTCCTGACCATTGGCGAAGAGTTGTCCGACCCTCCAGTTCTGCTCGGCTTCATCGACGCTTTGTGGAACGAGCATTTCCGCAATCGCGTCCGCAACGCCATCGTTGGCCGCAACGCCGAAGGACAGCCGTCCTTCGAATGGAGCGTGCGCGAAATGATCGACTGCCGGAACCTGGGGCTTTTCACCGACGGCTCGCAAGCCGTCAATTACATCGGGTCGCACGATGTGGGGAATACCGACGGCGACGGCACGAACAACGACCGGCTGTACAACTTCCTGGACCGCTTCGGTGTGGCGCTCAAAGACAAGCCGATCAAGCTCGCCTTCGTCTGCCTGTTGACGGCGGTCGGCATTCCCATGATTTTCGCCGGGGACGAATTTGCCGATCCGATGGACGTCTTGCCCGGCTCGCCGGGCTTTGACAGTTCCAAGCAAACCGATGCCATCAACTACGACCTGGTTAGCACCGATCCGTGGCGTGCCAGCGTTTTCGAATATGTTGCGCAACTGGTGAAGGTCCGGACGACCTCGGATGCCTTGTCGGTGAATGACACGCAGTTCATCCATATCGATTTCAACAATGGCAAGCGAGTGCTCGCATGGCAGCGTGGTGCGGCAGGCCAGGCCCCGGTGGTGGTCGTAGCGAACTTTTCCGACTGGGGCACCGATCTCTCGGTCGCCGGGGCGGAGTACCAGGTGAACAATTGGCCTTCCATCCCGGCTGGAGGGCAGTGGAAGGAAGTTACGCAAAACCGGTTGGTCCCCTTGCAATGGGCGGGACGGGAGCCGATTTACCCATGGGAAGCAAAGGTTTATACTCTTGCCTGAGCTTCCGCGCCTGTGGCCGGCGTCATCCTACCTGCCCGCGAGCTCGTCAGGAGTGAGGGTGACGATCATGCTAACACGCATTTGCTCGTCTGGGGAAATGGCACGCTCGGTGATCCTCCAAACCAGGTTCTGGCGTTCCGAATGCTTGAGTTCCTTGAACTTTGGAGCCATGACGGCCACGCGATACAGCCGCGTCGTCGGCACCGGCGTCATATCAACCTCGGCCGCGATGCCGTTGGCACCGAGCACATCGATAATGGCACCTTTCAACCGCTTCAAAAAGGCCGGTAGAGGCTTTGTCTTCAGGCCAGCCATGGTCTTAATTCCTCAATTTGGTCCAGGAACGTTCGCGCGTCGTCAATATCTGCACTGCGGGGAGAATAACGGGCGTAAATCGTCCACTGTCCACAGATGGACCGAAGCGACTGCGTCAGGCGACTCGACTCCCGCTGCTCCAAACGAGAGAGCTTCTGGACGATCTCTGGGAGCCTGGCAAGGATCTCATCCAGGTCGTGCGAGCGATAGCACAGTGACCAAAGGTGTCGATCATCTCGGGATCGCCCCTCGGGCGAACCTGCGCTCTGCAACCACCGGAATCGCTCGAGAAGCTTCGCCTTCAGCAGGCATTCGACGACGAAGCCACCGAGATAAATTGCGCCGTTCGCGCGGGCGTTGTCCGCTGTTCCTCGTAGCGAGTTGGCATCGCCGAAGCGCCGGTCCGCAACCGTTCGCAGTTGACTGGGCCGAAGTCGAACCTTTTCAAAAATCCTCATTCCCGCGAAGCATAAGCATTGTATTCGTCTGCTCAAGGCTAAGCACCTTTTGGCCTCTTGCGCGGCCCGCTCGCGTGACCTGACCACTCCCGCGTTGAACCCCTCCGGCATTTCCGTTAGCTTCGCTCTCGATGAGCCATGCAGCCATAACCAAAGAACCTGCCCCTCCGCCGCCGGTCTTGAGTCGGCGGTTTGTCCCGCATCAGATTGACCTAGCGGATTTTTCGCAGATCGAGCCGCTATATCGGGCGCTGCTCGACCGGCCGGTTGAAACCGCCGAGGAACTGGGCCGGTGGCTGGCTGACTTTTCGGAGTTGACCAGCGCGATCGACGAGTATGGCAGCCGTCGCCATATCGACACGAGCTGCCATACCGACGACCCTCAAATCGAAAAGGCTTTCCTCCATTTCGTCGAGAACGTCGAGCCGAAGGTCAAGCCGCTGCATTTTGCGATGCAGAAAAAGTTCCTCCAGTCGCCCGCCCGCCAGGCGTTTGTGGCGGTGGATCCCATGCGGTTCGCGGTCATGGACCGCAAGTGGCAAACCGACGTCGACCTTTTCCGGGACGAAAACGTTCCGCTGGAAACGAACCTGGCGAAGCTGAACAATGACGTCAATAAGATCATGGGGGAGATGACGGTCGAGTTCCGCGGCAAGACCTACACGCCGCAACAGATTGCGCGGTTTTACGAAGAAGTGGACCGCCCCACCCGCCAGGAGGCGTGGGAGGCGGCCACCGAGCGGCGCCTCCGCGACCGGGAGAAGATTGAAGGCATCTTCGACCAAATGCTGGCTTTGCGGGAGCAGATCGCTCGGAATGCCGGCCTGGGCGATTATCGCGAATTCACCTGGCGGTCGCTCAAACGATTCGACTATACGCCGGCGGACTGCCTGAATTTCGCCGACGCCATCGCGGCGTCCTGCGTGCCCGTGGTGGCGGAGCTGAACGCGCGCCGGGCCGCTGGTCTCGGGCTGGAGCGGCTTCGGCCGTGGGACCTGGAAGTGGACCCGAAGAATCGCCCGGCACTCCGGCCGTTTGCCCAGGAGCAGACCGGAGTGCTGGTCGACAATACCCGGGAAATCTTCCACAGGATGTCGCCGGAACTGGCGCGGGAATTCGAGACGTTGCGGCAGCACGAGAACCTCGACCTGGCCAGCCGAAAGGGCAAACGGCCCGGCGGGTTCCAGTGCTCGCTGGAGGAGTCGGGGCGGCCGTTCATCTTCATGAACGCCGCCGGCGTGCAGAGGGACGTGGAAACGCTGCTGCACGAAGGCGGTCATGCCTTCCACTTCATCGCGGCCCTGCACGAGCCGGTGGTTTTCCTGCGCAGCGCGCCGATGGAATTCTGCGAGGTGGCGAGCATGTCGATGGAACTGCTGGGGGCCGAGCATTTCGACGTGTTCTACGCTCCCGGCGATGCCGACCGTGCCCGGCGCAAGCTGTTCGAGGGGATCGTCCGCTTCCTGCCGTGGATGGCGGTGATCGATTCGTTCCAGCACTGGCTGTACACGCACCCGGGCCATTCGCACGACCAGCGGAGCGCCGAATGGCTGCGGCTTTTGGATCGGCTGGCGCCCGGCGTCGATTGGTCGGGGCAGGAGATCGCCCGCGAGTCGCTCTGGCAGCGCCAGTTGCACCTGTTCAACTCGCCGTTCTATTACATTGAGTACGGCATCGCCCAACTGGGCGCGCTGCAGTTGTGGATGAAGAGCCGCGAGGACCCCCGCCGCGCCCTGGCGAACTACCGCTCGGCCCTGGCCCTGGGCGGGACGCGGCCGCTGCCGGAGCTTTTCGCGGCTGCGGGAATCAGCTTCGACTTTTCGGCGCGGACCCTTGGGCCGCTCATGAATGCCATCCGCGAAGAGTTGGAGCAACTGCCGGAATGACTTCCTCGGCCCTGCTTACGCTCGGTTCCATCGTCGCCTTCTATTGGTATCGGGTGCTCCAGATGGCGGCCAACGCCCGGCGGCGGACAGGCCGGGCGGCCAACCTCCTGCCTCCGGAGCCGCTGGGCCGGGCCATCCGGATCTTATGGGCGCCGGCTGTCGGCGTCTGGATCGCCCACCCCATCGCCTCGGCATTCCTGAATAAACCGTCATTTATCCTGCGACCGCTCTGGAAACCGGGCCCGGCAATCCACGCGGGACTTGCCTGGGCGGCGGTGCTGGTGGTCTTGGCGGCCTTCATGGCAACCATCCTCTGCTGGAAGCGAATGGGTAAGAGCTGGCGCATGGGCATCGATCCGGCTGAAAAAACCCCGCTCGTGGCCACCGGACCCTTTGCATACGTGCGCCACCCCATTTATGCTCTGTCGGCCGTGATGATGCTGGCGACGGCCGTGGCCCTGCCCAGCCCGCTGCTGCTGGCCGCCGCGATCGTACACATCAGTCTGCTCTTCTGGGAGTCGAGCCGCGAAGAGCAGCATCTGCTCCGTACGCATGGGGCCGAGTATCAGAATTATCGGACGCGCGTGGGGAGATTCATCCCTCTCTCATTCAAGCCTTATAAGGGGAAGGATGAGGCGCGAACCGCGCGGGGCGCGTGACAATGGGCCTGGTAACTGGTTGTTTCCGCCAGGCCCGCTGACGCGTGAACACGATACCCTTGCCAATCCGGGCCGATTCGGAAAAACTGTTTACCCGTGGGACTTTCGTCGCTTTGTCATCCTGTCGGGGCAATGCGGTTAGGAGGGCCTGTTTGCAGTCGATGTCGCTGACCCATTCCGTGCCGCTCAACGCGTTCCAGTGCCTGGCGCGCGACTGGGAGAAGTTGCACCCGTACAATGCCGCCCAGGCGATGCGGCTGCGCGGCCGGACGGACTTCGCCGCGGTGGCGCGGGCGTGGGCCGATGCGGTCGAAGCCGCCGGTCTGGGCCGCGTGTCGGTCGATCCGACCAATGGCCGGCACTTCCGACACGAGACGCTCAACGGCGAGCTGGCTCGCTACCCGGTCCGGATGCTTCCGCCCGGATCGGACCTGGGGGCTTACATCAGCTCCGAGTTGAACCGCGCGTTCGACGATCCCGGCGAGCCGCCCTTCCGTCCTTTTGTGATCCCCGTCCCCGCTGATCCGCTGCAATCGCGGGCTGCTGGTGGCGCCGATCACCCCGCCGATGCGCAAGAAAGCTATTACCTGGGCGTCGTCTATCAGCACTGGGTCGCCGACAGCACGGCAATCCGCCTTCTGATGAAGGACTGGTTCGTCCGCCTGCACGATCCGGCCCAGGCGCGGCGGCAGCCGATGCGGCACGCCCGGCACGGCTACCGAACCTTGTTCGGGCCGTGCCGGGGCGGGTGGCACCCGGCGGACATAGTCTTCAACCTCCTGCGCCGGCATTGGCGCTATCGCGGGGTGCGGAAGGTCCATACGTTCGGCCCCGGCGATTACCCCATGAAGGTCCTGCTCCGGGCGGCGCCAGAGGGATTGATCGAGCGGCTCGCCGCCTACGCCAAGGCGCGCGGCTTGAAGCTCAACGACCTGTTCCTGGCCGCCTTAGCCGAGTCGTGCCACAAAGTCGTGCCCACCCAGCACCGGCCCACTCGACAGGGCGTGGCGGTGGCGACCATTGTCGACCTGCGGCCGCACACCCCCGAAGACCTTTCCGACACCTTCGGGCTGTTTCTGGGGTTCACCGAGGTGGTTTGCGGGCCGCGCGACCTGCGCGACTTCAAGCGGCTGGTGGCGTCGGTGGCGACGCAGAACCAGCTTCACCGCCGCAGGGGTATCCGCCAGTCCAGCCTCGCCTGGCTGGTGGCGGCCTGGGCGGCCCGGCGCTTCCTGCCGGCCCGTAAAATCTACCACTTTTACCGCAAGGAGGCGCCGCTGGTGGGCGGCGTCTCCAACGTCAACCTCAACTCCACCTGGGCTGCCGAATACTCTCCCCAGGCCCTGCTGGAATATGTCCGCGTCAGCCCCACCGGCCCGATGGTGCCGCTGGTCCTGGCCGTCACCACCCTCGGCCGCCGGCTACACCTGAGCATGACCTTCCGCCCCGCCCTTTTATCTGACTCAGCCGCCGACGAACTGGCTGGCCGGGTCCTGGCGCGGTTGGAGTGTTTGAGCAATGGGAGCGAAGTCCTTGACAATCGCGCCGCGAAGTGAAACGCTGCACTCACAGGATCGTTTTGTATCCCCAACCGGAGCCCCCTTCCATGGCCAAGCGTTACCCCGCCCCGCCGGCAATGAGCATCGATGCGAAAAAGAAGTATACCGCGACGTTCAAAACGTCGCGTGGCTCGATCGTCTGCGACCTGTTCGCCAAGGATTCCCCCAACACCGTCAACAACTTCGTCTTCCTGGCGCGGGACCATTTTTACGACGGGACCAAATTCCACCGGGTCATCGCCAAGTTCATGATCCAGGGCGGCGACCCCGAAGGGACCGGCATGGGCGGCCCGGGCTACAAGTTCGCCGATGAGACCCGCGGCAATCCCAACAAGCACCAGCGCGGCTCCCTCTCGATGGCCAACGCCGGCCCCAACACCAACGGCAGCCAGTTTTTCATCACCCACGTCGTCACCGACCATCTCGACGGCAAGCACACCGTATTCGGGCAAGTGCGCAGCGGGCAGGACGTCGTTGACTCGGTCAAACAGGGGGATGTTCTGGAAAGCGTGACGGTCACGGAAGAATAACGTGAAAACTGCCCTCGAGACCGTGGTGATTGCCCTGGCGGCGATCCTGCTGCTGGGCGCCAGCCTTTCGGCGCGGGACAAGGTGGCGATCCCCCCGCCGCGCGCCGGGACGCAGCCGGCCAGCGCGCCGCCGGCGGCGCCGCTTGCCCAGCCGGTTACCCGGCCCTCCTGGCCGGCGATCCCCGAATCGGTGCTCCAGGAAATGTACGCCCGCGAGCTGGGCGACAAATACAAGCCGGCCGACGCCGGCAGGCTCTACGCCGCCCACCAGTTGATCGAGCAATATTTCGAATCGGCTCGGCTCGCCGAGCGCAAACAGATCGCCGGGCGCATCGAGGCCATCGGCCTGGACCCCAATATCGTCGGCCGGCTCACCCGCCTGCGCATGTACTGGCCCGACCTCGAGGGCGGCGCCGTCTACTACATCAACGAGCCGTTCGGCCCGCACACCGTCCGGTATTTCTTCGGGGTCCCCAAGACCTACGACCGCACCAAACCCTGGCCGCTGGTGATAGAACTGCCGACCACCAGCGCGTTCCTGGCCGATCCGCCTCCCGACGCCGACGATGTCGTGAAGATCTACACCAAGTGGATCAACGAGGAACTGGCGCATCACCCCGATGCGATCGTGCTGATGCCGCTGCTCAACCTTGATGAGCTCTACGGGCCAAGCTACGACGGGATGAACAGCGTCATCCAGCCGATGCTCCATGCCGCCGAGCGCGTCAACATCGACCCGGCCAGGGTCTACATGCTGGGCCATTCCGAGGCGGCCCACGGCGTGTGGAACCTGGCGTTGCACTACGGCACCTATTTCGCCGCCGTCAACCCGCTGGCCGGCGCCGCCAGCCAGGAGTGGCAGCGGCTGCGCCTGATGAACCTCCGCAACACGCTCCCGGTCGTCTGGCACGACTCGGCAGACCCCATCATCAACGTCAACTTCGCAAAGACCAACGTCAAGATGTTGCGCGACCTCAAGGTGGACGTCGAATACGACGAGACCAAGGGCGTCGGCCACAATCCTACAGCCGAGATCGCCGACCGGTGTTACGACAAAATGCGCGCCCGCGCCCGCGACGATTACCCCGCCCAAGTGCTGATGGAGTCCAACCGCCCCGACCCCATCTTCGACCGGCTCGACTGGGTGCAGGTCTGGCAGGCCATCGACCCCGGCCCCGACCAGCACCTGTTCTTCCGGCACGGCACCGGCCACATGACCGTCTTCCAGAACCCCTTCAAGATCGAGGCCGACCACAAGCGCAACCGTTTCGACATCACCACCGACAATGTCGAATCGTTCCGGATCTTCCTGAACGACCAGATGGTGGACTTCAATGCGGTGGTGACGGTCATCGTCAACAAGAAGCCGAAGTTCGAGAAACTGGTGACGCCGAGCGTGGAGACCATGCTTAAAGACCAGGTCTTCCTCGGCCGCGGCTGGCGGTATTTCACTGGTCAGATCGATATCGACGTCGTGCCCCCGCCCAAGGGCGCGCAGCCGTACACCAAGCCGACCACAATGCCCAACGGGCACCGCGGAACGATCACCGTGGGTCCGGGTGCGGCGGATTGAACGGGCGGGTGTGTCGGCGCATGAGCTGACAGCGCTCCTCGTAGCGAAAGCAGGTACGGTGACTCCTGATCCTGGCAAAGAACTTCCACCCCTCAAACCCGCCCAAATACTCGCCCTGGCCCTCCTTGCGGCCGCCGCGTATGGTGTCGCCTTCTCGGTCGCCTGGGGGGCCGCGGCGATCCTCCTCGCCATTCCCTGTCTGTGTCTGCTGGCCAGAGTGGGCACGGCCCGGCGGGCCTTCTACACGGGCCTGTTGACCGGGATGGCCATGTATGTGCCGCACCTGTCGTTCTTCTTCTCAGTCTTCGGATGGCCGGCGGTCGCGTTGTGGGTGGTGGCCGGCCTGCCGGTCGGCGTGTTCCTTCTGCTGCTGAACCAGGCGTACAGGCGATTCACTCCTGCCTGGGCCATGTGGCTGACGCCCATGCTCTGGACCGGCGTGGAGTATTTCCGCAGCGAACTCTATTACCTCCGCTTCGCTTGGCTCCTGCCGGGGCAGGCGGCGGCGTTCCTGCCCGGAATCCGCCTGGCGTGGATCGGCGTTTATGGGCTGGGGTTCGTTTACGCGCTCGTGGCGGCGATGGTTGTCGGCAACCGGATGAGCCTGCGCGTTGCCGGCGCGATCGCAACGCTGGCCCTGGCAGTGCTCATGTATGTCCCCGGGCTCCCTCCGACGCCACCGAACGGGCCGCTGAATGTGGCCGGCGTACAACTTGAGAATCCCGACGAACAGCAGGCGGCCGATGCCCTGGATCGGCTGGCGGCGGCGCATCCCGAAGCGCAGCTCCTGGTGCTCAGCGAATACTCATTTGTCGGCCCCGTGCCAGATGTGGTGCGCGACGTGGTCAGGAAACACCGCCGCTACCTCATAGCTGGCGGGATCAGGGTCCTGCCAGGCGATGATTTTTCTGACACGGCATTCGTGATCGGTCCCGATGGCCAAGACGTGTTCGAGCAGGGTAAGTCGGTCCCCGTACAGTTCATGGCCGACGGACTGCCCGCCTCCCGCCGTCGCGTGTGGCAGTCGCCTTGGGGAAAAGTCGGCATCGCCGTCTGCTACGACGTGAGCTACGCCCGCGTGATGGATGATTTTGTCCGCCAGGGCGCACAGGGTCTAATCGTCCCCACTATGGACCTGGCGCATTGGGGCGCATACGAGCGGCGGATGCTGCACGGCCGGCTCGCCCCGGTGCGCTCCGCTGAATACGGCATCCCCATCTTTGGCGTCTGGAGCTCAGGCACATCGCAGTTGACCGACCGCTTCGGCCGCGTGATCGCGTCGGCGGGATATCCGGGGCAGGGGGATTTCATAGCCGGGCCATTCGATCTCGACCAGCCGGGACGGGTGCCGCCCGATCGGTTGCTGGCCCTCGCGGCCACGGCGGGGACAGGGGTTTTTGTCGCGTACTTGATACTCCGGCGGATATCTGCGATGCGTTCTTCCCGCCGCGTTGTTTCAGAAACTCGATAGCCGCTTCTTCTGAAGGTATTTTTCTGACGCTCAATAGACGGATTACCGCAAGACCGTTATCCCCCCGGCGCGGCCCAAATTCCCCTGACGCCGGGCTTTTTGTAACGTACAATTTCACTATGCCCAACCCACCCGCACCCATCGAATTGGAGAACGGAACCAACACTGACCGGCTCATCCCCAAAGCCCAGGAGCGATCAAAATTCTGGCAGAATGCCCACACCTATTTCGACAGGGTCTACCAACAGATGAACCTCGACCCCCTCTGGCGGGTCGTGCTCTCCAGCCCCAAACGCGTATTGACCGTCTCCTGTCCCATCAAGATGGACGACGGCAGCATCCAGGTCTTTACCGGCTACCGCGCCCAGCACAACAACGCCCGCGGGCCGTTCAAAGGCGGCATCCGTTATGACACTGCCGTCAACATGGAAGAGGTCATGGCCCTGGCCATGCTTCAGACCTGGAAGAACGCCCTGGTGGACCTTCCCTACGGCGGCGCCAAGGGGGGCGTCGTCTGCGACCCCCGCAAGCTCTCGCTGAACGAGAAGGAGCGGCTGACCCGCCGGTTCACCAGCGAGATCATGCCGATCATCGGCCCGCAGCACGACATCCCCGCCCCCGACGCCGGTACCGACGCACAGGTCATGAGCTGGGTGCTCGACACGTACAGCATGATGGTCGGCTACCAGGCCCTGGGCGTGGTCACCGGCAAGCCGGTGCTGCTGGGCGGCTCGATCGGCCGCGAGGAGGCCACCGGCCGCGGCATCATGAACGTGCTCCGCAAGTTCCTGGCCACCCAGAACAAAACGCTGAGCGACGTCCGCGTCGCCGTCCAGGGTTTCGGCAACGTCGGTTGCCACGCCGCGCGTTTGCTTGAAGAACGCGGCGCGACCATCGTCGCCGTCAGCGACAAGTTCGGCGCCATCTACAGCGAGAAGGGCATCGACATCGAAGCCGCCGGCGCCTATGTCAGGGAAAACGGCCAGCTCACCGACTTCCCCGGCGCTGACGCCATCAGCAACGAAGAACTGCTCACCAGTGATTGC
>Ga0182024_10003760_pt1 | contig 35689 bp, 25 predicted proteins | sample P32metaG_FD_120480 | JGI IMG/M metagenome (GOLD analysis project Ga0182024, IMG submission 120480) | Permafrost microbial communities from Stordalen Mire, Sweden - P3-2 metaG (Illumina Assembly) | ecosystem: Environmental > Terrestrial > Soil > Wetlands > Permafrost | place: Sweden: Stordalen...
CCCGAACGAAAACAGATCCGTGCGCGCGTCCAGTTCTTTCCCGCGCGCCTGCTCCGGGGACATGTAGGCAACCGTGCCAAGCGTGGAACCGGGGCTGGTCAGGTGTTGCTCCTCAATCCCGGCGGTCACGGTGTTCGCCGATGCAACTTGGCTGGAACTGGCGGTGGGCGCGACCTTGGCCAGCCCGAAATCGAGAATCTTGGCGCGGCCGCGCTCGGTCACAAAGATGTTTGCAGGCTTGATGTCGCGATGAACGATTCCTTTGGAATGCGCGGCATCGAGCGCGTCGGCAATCTCAATCGTCAGGCTGAGCAGAATATCGGTCTCGACAGGCTTCCCGGCGATGCGATGCTTCAGCGTCATGCCGTCCAGAAACTCCATGGCGATGAACGCCTGCCCGTCCTGCTCGCCGATGTCGTGAATGGTGCAGATGTTTGGGTGGTTCAGCGCGGAGGCTGCCTGCGCTTCGCGCTGAAAACGGGCCAGGGCTTGCGGGTCGCGGGCAACTTCTTCCGGCAGGAATTTCAGGGCGACAAAGCGATGCAGGCGGGTGTCCTCGGCCTTATAAACGACACCCATCCCTCCTCCACCGATTTTCTCGACGATGAGGTAGTGAGAGATGGTCTGGCCAATCATCCGAAGGAGATCCGTCTCCGCGCGCGTATCTTAAGCTGCCGCTGGCGGACACGTCAATGAAAGCAATTCGGCACGCGCAATTCGGTCCGGCGCGAATCCGGTTCTTTGTTTTGTGGGTGCTATCAGCGTGGCCGAACTGTGGGAGGGAGCGATGTCCGTGTACAGCCAGTGTACATAGAATCTGCCGTTTGTGCGTTTTTCAGCGTTTTGTGCGTATCGATTTTTCAATACGGCTGCATGTTCCGACTCCCCCCCGCTCCAAACTTTAAGTGCCCTGTAATCAACAGATTACGGTAGTATTGGAAGTCTATGCGTTCCACGTGTGTGCTTGTCCGCCCTCTGTCGAGTCCTTGCTTGCGGCCATGAGGGTACCCGCGGATGCGGCGCGTGCTCAGGCCACCTTTTTCTTGGCGCCCTGGCGTTTCTTCAGGATCGAGTCTTCAAAAAACAGCGTTCCGGCAGCGGGTCAGTGGCCAGGTAGACGATCGCTCGTCCTGAATTGCGCGGATTTTTGGGTATAATGACCGCTCCTTATGCCCCTCGCTCCAGGAACACGGTTTGGCCCCTATGAAATCACGGCACCGCTGGGCGCGGGCGGCATGGGCGAGGTGTATCGCGCGCGGGACGCCCGGCTGGGGCGGGACGTAGCCATCAAGGTGCTGCCCGCTTCGTTTTCAATCGATCCCGAACGCCTCCGCCGGTTTGAGCAGGAAGCCCGCGCGGCCGGGGCCCTGAATCATCCCAACGTTCTGGCCATTTACGACATTGGCACCCACGATGGCGCGCCGTACCTCGTCACCGAGCTGCTCGAAGGTGAAACGCTGCGCGAACGTCTCCAGAATGGCCCGCTGCCCTTGCGCAAGGCGCTCGATATTGCCATTCAAGCAGCGCGGGGAGTGGGCGCCGCGCATGACAAAGGCATCATCCATCGCGATCTGAAGCCCGCGAATATCTTCCTCACCCATGACGGCCGTGTAAAGATTCTCGATTTCGGCCTGGCCAAGCTCACCCAGCGCGATGCTTCCGGCCTCAGCGAAACGCAATCCGCGACCCGGACGGCACTGGATTCGGGGCAGACGGAAGCGGGTATGGTGCTGGGCACCGCGGGGTACATGTCGCCCGAGCAGGTGCGCGGCAAACCGGCTGATGCCCGGTCAGACATTTTCGCGCTGGGCACGATTCTCTACGAAATGCTATCGGGGCAGCGGGCCTTTGAGAAAGACTCCTCGGCGGACACGATGGCGGCAATTCTGAAGGAAGAGCCGCCGGAGCTATCGGGCGAGGGAAAGAAGATTCCTCCGGCGGTGGAGCGGATCGTGCGGCACTGCCTGGAAAAAAATCCCGCCGAGCGATTTCAATCGGCGCGAGATTTGGCGTTCGATCTTGAATCGGTTTCCGGCTCGTCAACCAGCAGCACGGCGAAGCCGGTCGCAGCGAAGCCGGATACGCGCAGGTGGGCGACGGCGACGGGGATTGCGGCGCTCGTCGCGTTGATTGGAATCGGAGCGTTTTTCGCGGGACGGTGGACGAATGGGTCCGCGGGACAGATGCCGACTTACACACAAGTCAACTTTAGGCCGGAGGCTGTTTTCCGGGGGCGGTTCATGCCGGATGGCACAACGGTGATCTACAGTGCCGCGCCGGAAGGCAATACGCCGCAGCTTTTCGTGCACCGCACCGATTCTCCGGCCCCGCAGGCGCTCGGTGCTCCGGGCGTGACACTGCTTTCAATTTCTTCCAAAGGCGAACTGGCGGTGCTTACGGGTGTGACGTATATCAACCACAGCTTGTTTTCCGGGACGCTAGCGCGGATGGACGCTACGGGCGAAGCACCGCGCGAAATTTTGGAAGGCGTCCAGGACGCGGACTGGAGCCCGAACGCTTCCGGGCTGGCCATTATCCGGGAGATTGGCGGAAAAAGCCGGCTGGAATATCCCGTGGGCAATGTGCTGTATGAGACGGCCGGTTACGTCAGTGAGCCCCGGTTTTCGCCGCGCGGAGACCAAATCGCATTCCTCAACCATCCCTTGCGATACGACGACCGGGGATCGGTTGACGTTGTGGATTTGCAAGGGCACAGAAAAGTGTTTTCCGAGGGCTATGGAGAAGAGGAAGGACTGACATGGGGCTCTGACGGAAAGACAATTTATTTTGGTGCAACGGGCGAGGACGACTCGAACGCTTTGATCTATGCGGTGACGCTGCCGGCCAAGACGCGGAGGGTGATGAGCAGCCCGGGACATTTTTTTGTGCTGGACAGCAATACCCGCGGCAGCTTCCTCGTGACGAACAACACGCTGCAGTACGTCGTTATGGCGCGGGGGCCGGGAGCCAAAGAGGAGCGCAATCTTTCCTGGCTGGATTCGTCCGGGGACGCAAGAATCTCGCCGGACGGGAAGTGGCTGCTGTTCAGCGAATATAGCGTCGAGTCCGGGGTGAATTATGCGCTGTTGTGGCGCAAGACAGACGGGTCGCCGCTGGCGCGGCTGGGCGAGGGAATTGCTCAAGATATTTCCGCGGATGACAAATGGGCGCTTTCGATTCTGCCAACGTCTCCCATGAAGATGCTGCTGTATCCCACTGGAGCAGGCGAGAAACGGGAGCTCGATCCAGGCAAGATTGAGAACTATGAGACCGCACGGTTTCTCCGGGGTGGGAAGCGCGTGCTGTCGTGGGGGAGCGAGCGGGGAAAGGCGACGCGGTGCTACGTGCAGAACATCGCAGGAGGAACTCCCCAGCCGGTGACGCCGGAAGGGACGATTTCCGGTGTGGTTTCGCCAGACGGCAATCAAGTCCTCGTTGAGGATGCGGCTGGAAAATTTGCGATCTATTCTCTTGGGGGCGGCCCGGCACAGCCGGTTCAGGGCTTGGATTCGGGGGACACGCCAATTCAGTGGAGCGCGGATGGCCGCTCAGTGCTAACGTACCGGCGCGCGATAATTCCTGCACAAGTGGAGCGCGTGGACCTTGCGACCGGGCGAAGAAAGCCCGTCCGCGAGATCGCCCCGGTGAGTCTCGCTGGAGTACTCGTGATTAATGGCATCTCGATGGGCGACGACGAGAACACATACGCGTATTACCTTCTCCGCAATATTTCCGCGCTGCGAATCCTTGAAGGCGTGGATTGACGGTTGTGGCAGGAACGAAACCCTTGCTCAGGTATGGCTGATCTGCGGTCCCTTCGATCCCGCACAATATTCTGAAACTTTTTGGCCCTCAATCAACTCAAGCGCGCCGCACGGGCGCGTCGATGAAAGCCAATTCGGCACCCGTGATTCGGTCCGGCGCTGCGCCGCAACCGTGGTCATAAAGGAATCAGCGGATGCGGCGTGTACTCAGGCCCGCTTTTTCTTGGCGCTCTGGCGTTTCTTGAGGATCGAGCCTTCGAAAAGCCGCGTTCCAGATACGTACCAGTTTGGGGCAATTTCTGCGTTTTCAGCGTTTCATGCGTGTCGATTTTTCAATAAGTTGTGTGTTTTCAATACGCCTGCATAGTCCGACTCCCCCGTCCCCACAAAACTCTTCGAGTTTTGTTTCGCGGGCTTGTCGAAGGGCGCAAAAACATCCTCCGTCCTTGGAACCACGGCTCGTGTTTGTTCGCATTTCTGCGCTCGCGAAGCTACGCGAGAAGATTGGGCCCCGCGAGGAAACCCCCGTCAAGAGCGATGGATTGTCCCGTCATGAACGAGGCGCGGTTCGAGCACATCCAAACGACCGCCTCAGCCACTTCCACCGGCGTTCCAAATCGGCCGAGGGGATGGAGGCCGAGAGCGGCCTTGTGCATTTCCGGCTCGCCGAAGAGACGTTCACCCATCGGCGTTTCTATCACTGCCGGGCAGACGGCGTTGACGCGAATCCCATTGCGCGCCGTTTCGAGCGCGGCAGACTTGGTCAGCCCCATTACACCATGCTTGCTTGCCGCATAAGCGGCTGATCCGGGAGCGCCAATCAAGCCCGTAACGGACGCCATGTTGACGATCGCTCCGCCACCACCCTGCTTGACCATCTGCCGAATTTCGTACTTAAGGCATAGCCAGGTGCCTTTCAGATTGATGTCAATGATGCGGTCCCAGTTCTCCTCGGATTGCTCGGCGATGGGGACGAACGTCTCCTCGATTCCGGCATTGTTGAACGCGATATCCAGGCGGCCAAATTTCTCCACCGTTTTCTGAACCAGCGCATCCACGTCGGCGGCTCGTGATACATCGGTCTTGACGAACATGCCCTCGCCGCCCGCTGCACGAACCAGCTCGACGGTTTCCTTTCCTTCCTTTTCGCGCCGCCCCGCCACCACCACTTTGGCACCAGCCTTGGCAAGCAGCACGGCGGTCTCACGCCCGATGCCCGATGTCCCTCCGGCCACCATCGCGACTTTGCCGTGCAATTCTTTCGACATGATTTCTCCTCGATATTGATAACAAACGGATCAGCCCGAAATTTCAAAGACCTACAGCCCGGTCTCGGAAGTAATTGGGAGCATACATTGGATTGTCAGCGGCCGGGCCCTGCATCCGCGATAACCCAAAGATTCTATTGCTATCAGTGATACGCCTCTCCTTGCGGAGATATTTCAATTAAAGCAAGTTTGCGAGAACATGCAAGGTCGTTGTTGGGGATAACATTTTGTGAAGCTATGGAGGTGAACGATGCTGTTTGAGACGTGCTTGCTGACAAATGGGGGACAGCTTATTCAAAGCGCAATCACTGCTGCCGCCGGGTTGCTTGGTGTGTTGGTAGGCGCACGGTTCACATCGACGGAGCAAAATAAAGAGAGGCAGAACGCGCGCGTGCATGAGCATCTGATGGGATTCTATGCCCCACTGCGAGGTATCCGCGCTGAAATAAAGGCGAAAAGCGAACTGCGAGGACAGCTTCATGCAGCAGCCCAAGCGGCATGGTCTGAGAAGTTTAAGGGTATTGACGACCCGCTCATGAAATAGAAAATCGACGAGGAAGAGGGACCGAAATACGAGAGGATTTGGGATTACAGCGATGAACAATTAAGAAGGGATCTGGTGCCCCTATATTGCTCAATGCTCAAGCAGTTCACATTGCAAATGGGACTTGCAGAGCAATCGACGCTGGAGCACTACCAGGGCCTGGTTGAATTCGTAGAAATTTGGAACAGATTCTTGCAGGGTTCATTGCCGGTAGAAGTAGCGAACAAAATGGATCACCGCGAACAAGAACTTTATCCGTTATACGACGACATTGATAAACATTTCACTAGGCTGAGTGCTGCGCTTAAGGGTTGAGCGAGTCATCTGGCGCAAACAACCGCCTCTTTCGGTTGGCGGTACAAACGATTTTCTGCATGTCTGTTTTGGTTTGTAGGTGAAGATTGGGTTTTCGACCTTCGCTTCGACCCGTTGCGTGATACGGTCGCGAGGCCGGCTCGTTTCAGCAAGGTTTGTGATATGCTGCCCCTTCACCGAATTTGGGCGAACGATTTAGTGCACGGGGATCGTGAGCACTCGCGCCGCCGGACCGCTCGCTTACCTTGGCGACACAAAGTCAACAGGGGGCGATGTTCGAACCTGGTGATTTCCGTTCCTTGTTGATACCAGGTGTAAGAGTAGGACTCGATCCTCAATTCACCCATTTGGTGATAAGCACCGCTTCGTTTGACGCGGCCCACCGCATTGCCTATACTGATTTTGGCAGGAGTTTAGCCGTCCCGCGCTTCGCGTTCCCACGTTTCCCCGGAAAAGAAGAGATTTTCCAAGCGCGCTTCCTCGGCCATCTTTTGCGCGCGATGTCTTTGCCGCATCATGAATTATTCGCGTATATTATTTAGCGCCCATCACTGAGACTCCATGACTGAAGCAACCTGTAAACGCGAACTCGACCTGGAAATTCCCGCTGAGAACGTGCAAAAAGCCACCGAAAAAGTGGCCCGCGATCTGGTGCGTGTGGCGCGAATTCCCGGCTTTCGCCCGGGCAAAGCGCCAGCTTCGCTGATCCGCAGGAAGTTCGCGGAAGACATCCAGCGCGAAGTGGTGGAATCGCTGGCACCCGAATCCCTGCAGCAGGCGCTGACCGAGCAGAATCTGATTCCCGTAACGCAGCCGCGCCTGGAGAAAGTTGAATTCACCGAAGAGGGTCCGCTAAAACTGCGCGCCGTTTTCGAAGTGCTCCCGCATTTCGAGTTGGGCAACTATAAAGGCCTCGAAGTGGAAGTGGAAGATATCGAAATTGGCGACACGCAGGTGGACGGCACCCTCGAAGAGATGCGCGAACGCGCGGCAACTTTCGAGCCGGTCGAAGGACGTCCGCTGGCCGACGGCGATTTTGCGGTGATGCGCCTTACCGGCACTCCACAGGGCGGCGGTGAAGCTGTCAATGCCGATAACGTGGTTTGTCACATAGGCGCGGAAGAGACTTTGCCCGCCTTTACTGAAAATCTGCGCGGCGCATCAGCCGGGGAAACTCGCAGATTCGATGCCGACTATCCCGCCGATTATCCCGATCCCAAGCTGGCGGGGAAGAAATACAGCTACTCAGCGGAAATTTTGTCCATCAAGGGCAAGAACCTGCCTGAATTGAACGATGATTTCGCGCGGGAAGTTGGCGGCAGCGAAAAGGTTTCCACCATGGCGGAATTGCGCGCCAAGGTGCGCGAGAAGCTTGAAGCCGCCCGCGAAGACCGCGTGGCTTCGGAGGCCCGCGACAAAATCCTGCAACTTCTGGTCAAAGAGCACGATTTCCCCGTGCCCGATTCGCTCGTGGAACACCAGATGGACGTCCGCCTGGAATCTGTTGTGCGTGTCATGGCGCGGCAGGGCGTTGACCCCCGCGCCGTTAATGTGGATTGGGTATCACTTCGCCGCCGTCAGCGCGATCGCGCGGTGGACGATGTGAAAGCCGAATTGCTGCTCGATCGCATAGCGGAAGCCGAAAAAATTGACGTTACCGACGCGGATCTCGACAAGGAGTTGGAATTGGCCGCCCAGAGCAGTGGCGAATCCGCCGCTGTCCTGCGCGCTCGCTTGACAAAGCAGGGGGCGCTGGATAGGATAAAATCCAAGCTGCGCAGCGATCGCACCATGGATTGGCTGGCAGGCGCGACCAAGATTCAGAAGACGTCCAACAAGCGAGAGAAGTGATTCCGGGTTCGCTCCCCGCAAGTTTCCTGGAACATTCCCGTATGAAACAAATGGATGACGCAGTTCCCCAGGCCACGACCCTGATCCCCATGGTGGTCGAACAGACCAGCCGTGGCGAACGCGCTTATGATATTTATTCGCGGCTGCTGAAGGACAATATTATTTTTATCGGCACGCCGATTGACGATCACGTCGCAAATCTGATCACCGCGCAGTTGTTGTTCATGGCCGCCGAGGATCCTGACAAAGATATTTCGATTTACATTAATTCGCCGGGCGGCTCGATTACCGCGGGCATGGCGATTTACGATACGATCCAGTTTGTGCGGCCCAGCGTGGTGACATATTGCGTAGGGCAGGCCGCTTCCATTGCCGCGGTTCTTTTGGCTTCGGGGGCCCGGAAGAAACGCTTTGCTCTACCTAATGCGCGGGTGCTGATTCACCAGCCCTGGATGTCCGGACTTTCAGGACAAGCAACCGACATTGATATTCAAGCGCGGGAGATTTTGCGGATGAGAACCGTGCTGAACGGCCTCCTGGCGCATCATACTGGCCAGCCACTTGAAAAGATCGAGCGTGACGTCGAGCGGGATTTCATCATGTCGGCGGAGCAGGCCCTTGATTATGGCATCGTGGACGAAATCGTTTCCAAGCACCGCTAGAGCACGGCTTCCCTGGTATCTTCTTATAGCGAGCATATAATCCGCCTTCACCATGCAGCCTCAGCTACTAACGGCTTTTCAGTTCCACACGAACGGGAGAAACCTGTAACGTGAAACGGGTAACCTCCAACGAATCTCTGCGCTGTTCGTTCTGCCATAAGACGCAGGACCAGGTGGAGAAGCTCATCAGCTCCCCTTCGGAGTTTCAGCGCTCCTATATCTGCAACGAGTGTGTCACCGTTTGCCAGCAGATATTGGAAGATGAAAAGCGCGAACAGGCCACCTCCACCGCTAATAAGCGTTTGCCGCGCCCTCCAGAGATCAAGACTTTTCTCGACGGCTACGTAATCGGCCAGGACAAGACCAAAAAGAAGCTGGCTGTCGCCGTTTATAACCATTACAAGCGCATTTTTCTGAACCGTCAGCCCAGCGATGTTGAGCTTAGCAAGTCCAACATCATGCTTATCGGCCCCACTGGCACGGGCAAGACGCTGCTCGCGCAAACTCTTTCGCGCATGTTGGACGTTCCCTTCGCCATCGTGGACGCAACCACGCTGACCGAGGCCGGATACGTCGGGGAAGATGTCGAGAATATTATTCTGAAGCTGCTGCAAAGCGCCGATGGCGACGTCACTCGCGCCCAGCAGGGCATTATCTACATTGACGAAATTGATAAAATCGCGCGCAAGGACGAGAATCCCTCCATCACGCGCGACGTTTCCGGTGAAGGCGTGCAACAGGCCCTGCTAAAAATCCTGGAAGGCACGGTGGCCAATGTGCCTCCTCAGGGCGGCCGCAAGCATCCCCACCAGGAATTCACTCCCGTGGATACCACCAATATTTTGTTTATCTGCGGCGGAGCGTTCATCGGCCTGGAGAAAGTTATCGAACGCCGCGTCGGCCAGCGCTCCATGGGATTTCACGCGGAAACCGCCCCCAGCACGGCCAGCCGCCGCAACATTGAAATGCTGGAACAGGTACAGCCGACCGATTTGATTCGCTTCGGCCTGATTCCGGAATTTGTGGGGCGTCTCCCGGTGATGGGCGTGCTCGCGGATTTGGATCAACCCGCCCTGGTACGAATTCTGACGGAACCCAAGAACGCTCTAATCCGTCAATATCAGAAGCTTTTTGAATTCGAGAATGTCCGCCTTCGATTTACTGAGGACGCCCTTCAAACCGTGGCCGAGCTGGCTCTGCAACGCAAAGTCGGTGCACGCGGCCTGCGAATGATCCTGGAAGATTTGATGCTGGAAATGATGTACCACCTCCCCGCGCAGCGGCGCCTGCGAGATTTTCTTGTTACCGCGGAAATGGTGCGCAGCCGCGAAATCAATTGGACATTACTTGAAAAAGCCGGATAGTCTTCGTTTGGAGAATATGTTCAATCGGGAAAAGCAGGAAGTGAAACGCCTGCCGATGATGCCGGTGCGAGATATGGTCATTTTCCCGCAGATGATGACCCCTTTTATCGTAGGGCGCGAAGCATCCGTGCGCGCTCTGGAAGATGCGTTGGCCGGCGAAAAAAAGATATTCCTGGCCACTCAGCACGACGCTTCGGTTGATGACCCCAAGGCTGAGGATATTTATCCGGTCGGCACACTCGCTAATATCGTCCAAAGTGTGAAACTACCCGACGGCAATATTAAAGTACTCGTCGAGGGCATGGAACGCGCCCGTTTGATCCAACTCACTAGCGAAGATGGGTTTTTTCGCGCCACTGTGCGCGTGCTTACATCGCGCTCCGAACCATCGCCGGAAATCGATCAGGCGTCGAGCCGCGCCACCGGGCTTTTTGAGCAGTACGTCAAGCTGTCGCAAAACCTGAATTACGACACCATGATCGCCGCCGTTCGGGTGGATGATCCCGGGAAGCTTTCCGATGCCATTGCGGCAAACCTGCAGGTTACCGTCGAGGACAAACAGGAACTCCTCGGGGTTCTCGATCCTCTCGAGCGCCTGAACCGCATTGCCGACATCCTGGACCTTGAAATCGAGAAACTCAACGTGGACCGCACCATCAATACCCGTGTCAAGCGGCAGATGGAGCGCGCTCAAAAAGAGTATTACCTCAATGAAAAATTAAAGGCTATTCAGAAGGAACTGGGCCGCGGTGAAGCTGGCGAGATTGACCAGCTGAAAAAGAAAATTGAAACCTCGGGCATGCCCAAGCCGACTCAGGAAAAGGCCTTTCAGGAATTGAAACGCCTTGAAATGATGCCGCCGATGTCCGCCGAATCTACGGTCTCGCGGAATTATCTGGACTGGATGTTGTCGGTGCCCTGGAAAAAACGTTCACGTGAAATTCGCGACATTGCCAATGCCGAGCGCATTCTGAATGAGGATCATTACGGCCTGGAAAAAATCAAGGAACGTATTCTCGAATTTCTCGCCGTACGCCAGCTGGTGTCAAACCCTCGTGGCTCGATTCTATGCTTCGTGGGCCCTCCGGGCGTGGGCAAGACTTCTCTGGCCATGTCCATCGGCAAGGCCACTGGCAGAAAGTTTGTGCGCGTGTCACTCGGCGGCGTGCGCGATGAAGCCGAAATTCGCGGACATCGCCGGACCTACATTGGCGCATTGCCGGGCCAGATCATTCAAATGATGCGCAAGGCCGGAGTCGTCAACCCCGTCTTCGTGCTCGATGAAATTGACAAAATGTCCATGGATTTTCGGGGTGACCCATCGGCCGCGCTGATGGAAGTGCTCGATCCTGAATTGAATCACGCCTTTACCGACCACTATCTGGACGTCGAATACGATCTCTCCAACGTGATGTTCGTTTGCACCGCGAACGTGATGCACACCATTCCGCAACCTTTGCAGGATCGAATGGAGGTTCTGCGACTGGCCGGTTACACCGAGATCGAAAAGGTGCAAATCGCCAAGAAGTACCTAATACCCCGGCAGCGCAAGGCCAATGGCATCCCCGAAGCGGGGCTTGTTTTTGCTGACGATGCGGTCAGCAACATCATTCGCCATTACACTTTTGAAGCCGGTGTCCGCAATCTCGACCGTGAAATTGCCAATGTTTCCCGCAAGGTAGCCCGTAAAATCGTGGCCAAGGGCAAGGGCGGCAAAGATCTCCGTGTGGATATTTCGTTGGCCAATATGTCGGAATATCTGGGGGTCATCAAGCACCGCGACCTGTGGACCGATCGGCAGAACGAAATTGGCGTCGCCGTGGGTCTGGCATGGACCGAAGCCGGTGGTCAGGTGCTGAGCACCGAGGCTTCCTTGATGGAGGGTAAGGGGCGGCTCACTCTTACTGGCAAATTGGGCGACATCATGCAGGAATCAGCGCACGCGGCGATGAGTTATATCCGTACCCGCAGCGCGCAGTTTGGATTGCCCAAAGATTTTTACCGCCATCTCGATATTCACATGCACGTTCCCGAGGGCGCTATTCCGAAGGACGGCCCTTCGGCTGGCATTACTATCTGCACGGCAATCGTTAGCGCACTTACCCGGATTCCCGCGCGTTCCGACGTCGCCATGACCGGGGAAATCACCCTGCGCGGGCGCGTGCTCCCTATTGGGGGCTTGAAGGAAAAATTACTTGCGGCCCATCGCCTGGGTATCCGCATCATTCTCGCGCCTTACGACAATCAAAAAGATCTGCCCGAGATTCCAGCCGAAGTGCTCGCGGTGATGACCGTTCACTTTGTAAAGACCATGGACGAAGTGCTTCATTTCGCCCTTGAGCGGCAGTTACCTTTGCCCGCGCAGATTGTGCCCGACGTTCCGCCTGAATTCCAGACGGAGATAATCCAGGATGGCGAGTTGACGAATTAAGGTTTTTGACGGTTAAGCGCGAGAGAATCCTGTCCGCGGGAAATGGATGTTGTACTGCTTTCAGTATCCAGCCGTTGGTAATCCGCCGTTGGTAATCCAGCGATAAGCGGTCACCGATTTTGAGAATAATTCAGGTTCGCGCGCATTTTCATGGAGCGGACCTCTGAGGAAACTGGAAATATGAGCATTAGCCTTGCTGAATTGAAAGACCGCAATATCACTGATTTGGCCAAGATCGCCAAGGAATTGAACATTCCCGGCGCTAGCGGCATGCGCAAGCAGGAGTTGATATTCCAGATCCTGCGCGCCCAAACCGAAAAGAGCGGCCTGATCTTTTCCGAAGGTGTGCTCGAATGCCTTCCCGACGGGTTCGGCTTCCTGCGCGCGCCGGAATACAACTATCTCCCCGGCCCTGACGACATCTACGTTTCGCCCTCGCAGATACGCAAGTTCGATTTGCGCACTGGCGATACCGTATCCGGTCAGGTTCGTCCTCCCAAGGACGGCGAACGCTATTTGGCACTCATTAAAGTCGAAGCCGTTAATTTCGAGGATCCCGAGGTTACTCGCAACAAAATCTTCTTCGACAACCTAACCCCACTCTATCCGCAGGAGCGCATTCGCCTGGAGACCACTCGCGAAAACCTTACCGGCCGCGTGTTAGACATGCTTTGCCCCATCGGCAAAGGGCAGCGAGGCTTGATCGTCGCGCCGCCTCGCACCGGCAAGACCATGATGCTGCAATCCATCGCCAATTCCATCACCACGAATCAGCCGGAAGTTTCATTGATCGTTCTCCTGATTGACGAGCGCCCCGAGGAAGTTACCGACATGCAGCGCACGGTCAAGGGTGAAGTTATTAGTTCCACCTTTGATGAGCCGCCCCAGCGCCACATTCAGGTTGCCGAAATGGTGCTCGAAAAAGCCAAGCGCCTCGTTGAACACCGGCGCGACGTGGTCATTTTGCTAGATTCGCTTACCCGCCTGGGCCGCGCTTACAACGCCATCACACCACCTTCGGGCAAGGTACTCTCCGGCGGTATTGACGCCAACGCGCTTCAGCGGCCGCGCCGTTTTTTTGCCGCCGCGCGAAACATCGAAGAAGGTGGTTCGCTCACCATCATGGCCACCGCTCTGATCGATACCGGCAGCCGAATGGACGACGTGATCTTCGAGGAATTCAAGGGCACCGGCAACATGGAAATTAATCTTGATCGCCGCCTGGTGGATAAGCGTATTTTCCCGACCATTGACATCAATCGCTCCGGCACGCGCAAGGACGAATTGCTTCTGCCACCCGACGAGCTCAATCGCATCTGGGTACTGCGCAAGGTGCTCAGTCCCCTTTCCACCGTAGAAGCCATGGAGTTGCTGCTGGGACGCCTCACTAAATCCAAGAGCAACGCCGAATTCCTCGGCTCCATGTCGAGCCCCACATAGCGGATTTTCGCGCCCGATTTAGATGGTCGTCATTTCGAGCGCGGCGAGAGATATCTCTTCCCCAACTGGTCCCGGAGATTGCATCTGGCCCGTCAGCCCAGTGGTGCAGGGTCCCCACCTTTCGTTCGCGCCAGCATGGCAATCGTGCGCGCTACTTCTTCGCTTTCCATCGCTGAGCTGTCAATAAACACGCCATCCGCAGCGCGAATTAAGGGCGAAGTTTCCCGTTCGCTATCGCGCCGGTCACGTTCCTGTACCACATTTATCATTTCTTCAAAGCTAATCGTTTTGCCCGCGCGCAAATATTCCTTCCAGCGCCGCCGCGCTCGTACTTCCACGGGAGCGGTCAGAAAAATCTTCAGATTCGCGCCGGGAAATACCACGCTGCCGATGTCGCGTCCCTCCATCACAACTCCACCTTCCGCCCCAGCTTGCCGCTGAACGGAGACGAGCACCTCCCTCACACCCGGCAACACCGCGATTTTTGACGCCGCTTCCGCCACCTCCACCACGCGAATCGCCGCACTCACGTCCTCGCCATCCAGCAGGATGCTCTGGCCCCTGCCGTTCCTGCTGCCACGCAATCGCACACCAATTTTCGCGCCCGCCGCCAGCCCCGTCATCTCATCATTTGAGTCCAGCGCAATCCCCTGCCGCTGAGCCTTCAGCGCCACCGCGCGGTACATTGCGCCCGTGTCCACATACAGGTAATCCAGCAATCGGGCCACTCGCCGCGCCACCGTGCTTTTCCCCGAACCTACCGGCCCGTCAATCGCGATTACCAGTTTGCTCATCGAATTTGCCATTCACACGCGCTTAAAAGCGCGTTCAATATCGCGCATGGAATAGCGCAGCACCACCGGCCGCCCGTGCGGACAGCTCATCGGATATTTCGTGCGGGCCAACTCGCCCAGCAGCCATTCCATTTTCTTTTGGTCGAGAGGCATGTTCACTTTTATCGCCGCATGGCATGCCGTGGACGCGGCAATTTGCGCCTGCAGCGATTCGATGGAGATGGCCTGCGCGGCGCCGCCCGCGCCATCGAGAATTTCATTCAGTAGCTGCTCCGCATCGCCCGTGCTGATTCCCGACGGGGCGCCTTGAATGGCCACGCTTCTTCCGCCCATGCGCTCGGCGTCGAAGCCGTTGGCCTGCAGTTCGTGTTCAATCTGATCGAAGATCACAATTTGCCGCGGGGAAAGCTCCACCACAATAGGAGCCAGCATTCGCTGCCCGGTCACCGCGCCCGCGCATCGCGCCCGCAGATGCTGCTCAAACAACACTCTTTCATGGGCCACATGCTGGTCAATAATCCACAATCCTTCCGCGTTAATCGCCACGATGAAGCTGTTGCGCACCTGCCCCAGCGGCTTCAGGTCAACGATACCCTCCGGCCCGGGGAGCGTCGCAGCCCCCTCATCCGCGTCCGATTCAACTGTTATGCCTGCGCCGGTTGGCGAATCGATCTCACTCGAATTCCCGCGGAAGTTTCCGCCCAATCCAGCGGCTACATCCTCGCTGCCGGGCGGGCCGCCATAGCTGCCGGCCTCGAAGGGAAGCCGTTGCGGAATGGGCATGTCTGGCGCGCTGGTCAAGTTAAAGCCGCCGATCATTCCGGCGACTTCCTCAAAGCTCGTGGGAATCACCGCGTGCGGCGGGCCGCCCGTTACCACAGTAGCCGCTGCCCCCACTCTGTCATCTACGCCACTCGACATACCATCTGATGCGCTCGCGCCGTTCTGTACCGAAGGTATTCCCCCCGCCGTTGGGGCTGGCGCACCGGGCGCGCGTCCCCCGGGAAATCCAGGAATGGGCCGCGCCTGGGCCAGCGCCAGGCGAATCGCGTCACGGACACAATCGTGTACGAACTGCGGATGGCGAAATCGCACCTCCACTTTCGCGGGATGCACGTTCACGTCCACCTCTTCGTAGGGCAGATCGAGAAACAGCAAGACGCACGGAAACACTCCGGGCGGCTGAATATTTCGATAAGCCTCGTTGATCCCGTGCAGGAGCAGCTTGTCGCGCACCAGTCGCCGGTTCACGAAAAGATAAATTCCATTGCGGTTGCTGCGCTGCACTTCGGGCCGCGAAGTGAATCCCGTCACGCGCAACATCGCCGTCGCTTCTTCGGCGCCCATTTCCGGTTCAGTGATAGTGGCGCGCACCGGCCCTTCGGCCAGCGGAATCTCTACCAATTCCTCCAGAGCCTGGCGGCCGAGCACCTGGTAGATTCGCTCGGAAAGTTGGCTTACCGGCGAAGTGTTGAGAATTTCCTGGGTGGGTGTCTTGAGTACAAACTGGCGGTCGGGATTGGCCAGCGCGTAGTGGGTGGTGAGTGACGCAATGTGGCCAAGCTCCGTCGTCTCCGATTTGAGGAATTTTCGCCGCGCGGGCACGGAATAGAAAAGATCGGCGACGCTGATTGATGTTCCCGCCGGCACTCCCGCCGGTTTCACTCCAATCAGCTTCCCGCCGGCAAATTCCACTCGCGTCCCTTCGGCTTCTGTTTCAGCTCGCGTCTCAAGGGTCAACCGCGAGACCGCCGCAATCGTGGGCAGCGCTTCGCCGCGAAACCCCAGTGTGGGAATGGAAAGCAGATCGTCCACCGTGCGCAGCTTGGAAGTGGCGTGGCGCTCGAAGGCAAGCAGCGCGTCGTCATGCATCATGCCGCAGCCGTCGTCGGTCACCCGGATCAGCCGTTTCCCGCCCGACTCCACTTCGATGCGAATGGACTTCGCGCCGGCGTCCAGCGCGTTTTCCAGCAGCTCTTTCACCACCGACGCCGGGCGCTCCACCACTTCGCCCGCGGCAATCTTGTTAGCCACCTGCTCCGACAGTATGCGGATCCGCGACATGGTTGTATCTATTTTTCGCCACAGCCTGGCTTCTCAATCCATTGCCCCGACCGGGGATCCCGCGCTGCTATGGAGTAAGCCCCTTGGCCCGGTGCAAGAGGCATGTCCTTAATCAATGCGTCGCAGAAGAGGCAATGGTCGGTGCCAGGCATAGCTGCACTCCCACCCGACTGCATTTCCCTCTGAACGGTCGCTAGCTTATCCGACCATACCCAATGAACAGCGCCGCAGGTAGGACATTTGTATTCGAGCACTCCTCTCAATACCAGCCCCAACTCCTCGTACAATTGCACTTGCGGGATGAACGACGGCGATTCGGCCATTAAATCCTGTGCGGCGGTAGTCTTGGGGAACGCGATGACATCGCGAATGGATTTCTCGCCGGCCATCAACATGGTCAGGCGATCGAGGCCGAGCGCGATGCCGCCATGCGGCGGAGTGCCATAGGTGAGCGCGTCGAGAAAAAAACCAAACCGCTGGCGGGCCTCTTCATCAGAAAGGCCCAACGCGCGAAACAATCGTGCTTGAACGTCCTGGCGGTGAATTCGAATGCTGCCGGAGCCGAGCTCGACGCCGTTGAGCACGAGATCGTAGCCCTTGGAACGGCATTCCTGCGGCGCCGTTTCCAGTTTGTCCAAATCCTCCTCTACAATTCCGGTGAAGGGATGCTGCGCGCTAACCCAGCACTTGTCGGTCTCGCTCCATTCAAATAACGCGAAGCCGGTAATCCAGGCAAACTCCGAACCGTCCGCCGGAACTAAATTCAAACGCTCGGCCAGCCGCAGACGTAACTGCCCCGCAATCATCGCGGCTTTGTCCGCCCCGGGGACCTGCTCGCGTGCGGCTACGGCCAGAATCATATCTCCCGTCTTCGCTCCGGTGAGCGCGGCCAGCTCTTTCAATCTTTCCACACCTAGATTTTTCTCCAGCGATGACTGGACGCCTTCCGCGATTACCTTCACCGAAAACAGCGCCTTCGCTCCCAGCGCTTTGGCCTGCTCAGTCAGTTCGTCGAGTTGCTTCCGTGAAAATGTGGCCGCGCCCGGCGCAACAATTGCCTGCACGTTCCCGGCAAACTGCATCGTTTCGCGCGCCGGCTCGAAGATTGCCGTCACGTCACGCAGCTCCATGCCGAAACGCAGGTCCGGCTTGTCGCTGCCGAAGCGCCGCAAAGCATCGCGATAATCCAAATGCGGAAACGGCCGTTTCACTTTGACGCCAATTACCTCGAAAGCGCGCTCCAGAGCCTGTTCGATTACTTCGAAAATATCTTCCTGACGGGAAAAGGACATTTCCAAATCGAGCTGGGTAAATTCCGGCTGGCGGTCGGCGCGCAAATCTTCGTCGCGGAAGCAGCGGACGATCTGAAAATAGCGCTCCATTCCTGAAATCATCAGGATCTGCTTGAAAATCTGGGGCGATTGCGGCAACGCGTAAAACTGCCCGTGATGGACACGGCTGGGCACCAGATAGTCGCGCGCGCCTTCGGGAGAAGAACGTGTCAGCATCGGCGTTTCGATTTCATAAAACGCCAGCTCGTTGAGAGCCTTACGGATTTCGAGAATCACTTTGTGGCGCAGCGCGATATTCCGCTGCAGCCGCGGACGCCGCAAATCCAGATAGCGGTATTTGAGACGCAGTTCCTCGTTGGCGTTCACGTCATCTTCAATCTGGAATGGCGGAGTCTTGGCGGTATTCAGAATGTGAAGACGCGACACGCGAACTTCAATTTCGCCGCTGGGCAAATCGGGATTAGCCTTCTGCCGGCGGGCCACGCGGCCTTCCACCGCGATCACAAATTCCGAACGCAATTCCGCAGCTTTGGCGTGAGCGTTCGCGCCGTCTTCCTGCGAGAACACAAGCTGCGCCAGTCCCGAACGGTCGCGCAAATCCACAAAAATAAGATGGCCAAGATCGCGCCGCCGGTGCACCCAACCCATCAGCACGACGTCGCGCCCTTCATCGGTAGCACGCAACTCGCCGGCAGAATGCGTCCGGTTTAAATTTCCCAACTGGTCTAATGACAAGGTTCCTTCCTCTCCCTCACTCCCGCACTGCATATTCCTGGCCATTCGTGCCTGACCCTTTCCTGCTAGGCACGTTCCCTTACTTTGAGCACACATCCCACCAAACCCGTCATTGTGAGGAGCGGGCTATGCGACGAAGAATCTGCATTGCCTTTGATCCGCTGCTCTCTTCTTAGCTAGTTCCACTCTTCATCCCAAACTGCAATTCTGTGCTCAAGTACTCCGGCAATTGTTCCGCCGAAACCTTTCTCTGCTCGCCATCGGCGAGGCGCTTCAGCGTCAATTGGCCGGAGGCAACTTCATCTTCGCCTAGAATCAACGCGTAGCGCGCGCCAAGCTTGTCCGCCAAGCCGAGCGCCTTGCGAAACTTCATTTCTTCGGCGGGCACTTCCACCGAAATGCCCGCATCGCGCAATTGGCGCGCCACGCGGACAGCGAGAGGCCAGGACGCCTGGCCCATCCAAGCGACGAAAACGTCTGGCCCGCGCGGGACTTTGTCTTTACCCAATTCCTGCAGCGAAAGAATCAGCCGGTCGAGGCCAATCGCGAAACCAATGCCCTTCGTCGGAGGTCCACCCAGCAATTCCACGAGACCATCGTAGCGCCCGCCGCCGCACAACGCGTTCTGCGAACCCAATCCGGGCGCGATAATTTCAAACGTAGTGCGGGTGTAATAATCGAGGCCACGCACCAGGCGCCAGTTCACTTCGTAGAAAATCTGGCGCAGCTTCAGTTCCTCCTGCAGCGCGGCGAAATGTACGGTGCAGGCTTCGCACAAATGATCGGCGATGCGCGGCAGCGTTTCGATGATGGGCTGCTCCGTTGGAATCTTGGAATCGAGGACACGCAGCGGATTGGTCTCGATGCGCCGCTGGCTATCCGCTCCAAGGTGCTCCTTCACCTTGAGCAACGCCTCGCGCAGCTCTTGCACGTAAACGGGCCGGCAATCCTTGCAGCCGATGGAGTTCACATAGAGCGTCGTGCCGGCCAGTTGCAGCCGCCCGAAATAATCCATCAGCATTTCGATGACTTCGGCGTCCACGGAGGGCGCGTCGGATGGGCCCAGCACTTCCGCGCCAATCTGGTAGAACTGGCGGTAGCGTCCTTTTTGGGGACGTTCGCGGCGAAACATCGGCCCCATGTAGTAGAGCTTCACGCTGCCCGGCAGCGTATGCATTCCATGCTCGATGTAGGCGCGGACGACGCTGGCGGTAGCCTCGGGGCGGAGAGTGATCAGCGGGGCAACCTGAATCATGAATGCCCAAAATCGGACGCTGTCAACCTGGTTTTGCGCTGTGCTGTCGCGACCCTCAATCTCCGCAAGATGGCGTAATCTCTCTCTGAACATTTGGATGCGCCGGTCATTCTCGAGAGTGGCGGGTATTTCGCCGCTGGCAACGCCCTGATCGAGAAGGGACGCGAATTGTTGGGCTAATCCAGTGAAGGTTGCAAACGTCCGAGGATCGCGTTGGTCAACCGAGGCCACCAGCATGAAATCTCTTACGCCGGCTAGTCCGCCAGATCCTCGATCTTCAAAGGAATACATCTCCTTGGAAACCACATCTGTCTCGCCACCAATAGACCTCGCAAACAATTCGGTCTGTTCAAAAATCGCCAGGCGAATTTCGCCGAAACCGTAGGCGCGAAAAACTTCGCGAGCGGTCTGCTCGACGCGATTCCACAGTGCTGTTTCGGGCGGCAAAATATCGCGCACGCCGCGGACGGCTCGAAATTTCGGCCCCGCGGAAACTTTCGGGATGTTTGGCTGCTCGCTCAACTACTTGTTCCCCACCTCGGCCGCTTCGGCCATGTGCTGATTCTTGTATCCCACGTAGCGCTCGGCATAGCGGCGGATGGTTTCCTGATCGGCATCGGTGAGCGAACGAATCACTTTTCCCGGATGCCCCATCACCAGCGAGCGCGCGGGAATCAACGTGCGTTCCGGGATCAGCGTGCCCGCCGCGACAATGCTGCCAGCGCCAACGCGCGCGCCGTTCAAAATAATCCCGCCCATGCCAATCAAGCAGTGCGATTCAATCACGCAGCCGTGAAGGATCGCGCCGTGTCCTACGGTGACTTCATCCCCGAGGCTCACCAGATATTCGCCGAGCATCCCATGCAGCACGGCATTGTCCTGCACGCTCGAGCGGCGTCCCACGCGAATGGAATGAACGTCGCCGCGCAGCACCGCGCCCGGCCAGATGCTGGAGTCCTCGCCAATCGTGACGTCGCCAATCACCACTGCGGCCGGGTCCACGTACGCGCCCGGCGCGATTTGCGGTGCATGGCCAGAGTAGTTTCGCAGCAAGATATCCCCCGTGATTAAGCTCGCGCGGTGCGTCGAGCCGCGCGGTTGAGTGATCCTAAGCGGCGACCCGTTTGCAGAAGCAACGAACCATTATAACGAGCGATAATTTTATCAGGTTAACTGGCAACAGGCAGTCATTCCGAGGGTCGGATGCGTTGTTTCAGCCGAGCCGAGGAATCTCTCTTAGCCCGTCAATGGCGAATGCCTGCTAGCGTTAATCAATCTGGATGGAGGGCCCTGCCGCGACAAGTGATGCGAGGCGTTCGGGTAACTGGCGGGCAATGTCATAGAAGCCCTTGGCGCCAGGCGCGTCTTCGCCCTGGGAGGCAACCGGTTTGCCGGTATCTCCGCCGAGGCGAATGCGAGGATCAATTTCGATTTCGCCGAGGAACGGCACGCCGAAACTCTGCGCCATGCGCTGTCCTTCGCCGTAACCGAAAACCTCTACGCGTTCGTCGCAATGCGGACATACCAGGTAACTCATGTTTTCGACCACGCCAATAATTTCCACCTTCACCTGGCGAAACATCTCGATGGCTTTGCGAACGTCAGCCAGCGCCACCACCGACGGAGTGGTCACCACAATCGCGCCAGTCAGCGCCACATTTTGAATCAGGGTCAGTTGAACGTCGCCCGTTCCCGGCGGCAGATCTACAATGAGGTAATCCAGCTCACCCCATGTCACGCTGCGCAAGAACTGCTGCAGCACGGAATGTAGCATTGGGCCGCGCCAGATTAGTGGCTTGTCGCCCGGATTCAGCAGCCCCATCGAAATCATCTTCATGCCATAAACTTCCACGGGAATAATGGTGCGGTCCTCCATGGCGCGCGGCATCTCGGTCGAGCCCAGCATCACCGGCACGTTGGGACCGTACACATCCGCATCCAGCAATCCGACGGTTGCGCCCAGCCGCTGCAACGCAATCGAGAGATTTACCGCGACGGTCGTCTTGCCCACGCCGCCTTTGCCGCTGGCTACCGCGATTAAGTTTTTTACGCCCGGAATCGGCGCTTTCGTCTCTGGAGGCATTCGTTCCCCTGTGCAGTTTCCTTCTGTCTTCACTCGTATTTACATATCATTATGGACTGTGCGCTGGATGGGCGGCAAACGTACTGCCGGCCGAGTCAGAGCAAATTAAACTCATCCAGAAAGACCATAGCCCTTCTGGGTTCGCCGAGGGAATTCCGGCCGCGCAATAAACAATAATAAAAATATCTTGCGCAAAGAGGATTTTACTGACCAAACTCCGATTCGAGCAACTGGATTTCGTTCGCCATTTCGAGAAGGTGATCCGCCTCTGCCCTGAATGGGTACTAATCGTCGGTATCTGTATAGTTTTGCCGAAATAAGCCCAAACGGCCGCGAGCGCATTGACCAAGGCACGAAAACAAAAGCGACTTGAACTCGAGCTCCAATTCCTCAAGCCGTCGCGTCTGAACCTTTGTGCGTTTGGCCATATCAGGTCGTTTTCTGCTCTCTCTTTTCGGGTTGCTCGCGGATATGCGTCCAATATTCCTCGCGAACATCTTCGTCTATCGGAGTTGGAGGTGGCCCATAAAGGCCGTCGGCGCCATCTTTTCTGGGACCTGAAATCCAGTATTGATCGTGTGTGCCCACTTCGTAGTAATTGGCTTTGAAACCAGAGCCCTTGAGACTTCTAAATGTCTTCTTCTTGTAATATAGGCTCTTACCTGTCTTGTTGAATGTGACTCGTCCAATGCGAGCGGGCCCGACCAAACCACCAGATTTGTTCTCAATGTACATGATGCGGGGTGGATGCATCGCGTATCTTTAACCTCTCGTTTGAAAACGAGGACCGCCAGGAGTTGCAAATATAGGCCGCGCTTAATATTTCCAGCTTTTTAGGTCTGCTCCTGCGGGCGCTGTCTTGGTCATCCACGCGGCGGCAGCGGGCAGTACAAGTTGATTCATTGTGGCCATGCCCGAAGGCTTATTGGGGTCGCCGCCCGTCCAGCAGTGGGGCTGGCCGATACCGTAGTGAAAATCGCCGGGGTCATGCGGATTTTTCGTGGACTCCATGAACTGCTGCAGCAGGACGACGGCGTTGTTCAAATAATATGTATCCATCGTTCCCACGTTGACGTGGATTTTGCCTACAAGTTTCGGACCTAAGGTGGGCCAGTCCCGCTGCAGGATGGCGCGCAAGTCGTAGTGTTCTTTCCAGTATTGCGCCACCGTGTGATCAATCACCCCGGTAAATGGATCCCAGATGGGCTGGGGATAGCCATCCTCGCCGATGGGACTGTAGACCGCCTGCCAGATTCCAAATTGTTCGGTGGATCGGCCATGATCGCCCAGCACCAGTTCACGACGGTTTTCCCGTTCCATTGTAGTCACGATGGTTCCATCTGTGCGGCGTTCCGCTGGTCGCGACATGCGCGTCCCCCCAGGGCCGATCGTCCAAAGTGCATTGGCGTCATCGTAAATATTCACGATCTGATAGGCGCGAAAATCCACTGGATCAGGGCAACTGGCCCACGCGCCGTTGAAATCGTCGGGATAGAAGACTTGATCCGCCAGCGCTTCCCATCCACCTGTCGAACCGCCATAAAGCCCGCGCGCCCAGCCCTGTCCAATGCCCCGATAGCGCTTTTCCACTGCTGGAATCAACTCGCGCATAATCGCCGTGCCGTAGGGGCCCACGTTGGCTGAATCCACCGCGTAGGAATCGTCGTAAAACGGATTGGCGTGCAGGATATCCACGATGATCATTCGGGGCAGCCCGCCGCTCACCCACTTCTGGTAAAACGCATATCCGGCTTCAGTCTTAACTCGCTGGCGCCCATGCATGGATGCGTCCGGCGGCTGACCAACAAAAAAATGGCTGTCAAAAATGTTCGATGAAAAGTGGCCCTGTAGAATCATTACCGGATAATGCGCGTTGGGATGCTCGGCCCATCCGGCGGGCAGCAGCACGTGCGCGCCGAGATACATGGGGCGTCCCCAGAATTTGGTGAGCACCGCGCTCTGCATGCGAAAATGCTTCACGTAGGGGGTGTCTTGCGGAAAATCAGTAGGGTCAATTTTTCGCGAGAGCTTAATCCGCACGACGCCGCCCGCCGCGGGATCAATGTGAACTTTGATTGGCTCGCTCAAAAGGTTGCCGGGCTTGCGATTCCACTGCTGCCCTTCCCCTTCGTCCATGGGCAGCTTCACCGTGTGGCCGTCCGCGCGATGAAAGGTGGTGTAGATATTCAGCAGCGATTGGGCGTAATAATCCCCGGCGACAATTCGCGAGAGGTTATCCAGCGGATACCCGATCACCGTGCTGTCGAAAACGGCTGCCGTGCTGGGCGCCCAGCCATCCACATTGATGCCGAAAAACTGCTGGGTATCGGGCTGGTCGGAAATTTGGAAGCGCGGCTCGCGATCATCGTCGGTGGAAAGGAGGAGATACAGCCGGCCGTCCAGCGGCGTGGCATTTAGCGAGGAATCGAACGAAACTTCGAATCGGAGCGGTTGTGCGGCCTCGTCCTCCGCGCCTCTTGCCCCACCCGCAGCCTCGCCAGGCGGCGTCCTTAGCGCCATCGAACGCGCCCGCAACACCCACGGCGCGCCAATTGCGGCCAGAATCGCCAGCAGCGCCAAGAACCCACGGAAACAGTTTCCCCGATGCTCCCACTGACGTTTGTTTTCCGGCAATTTGCCTCCCTACCACTGCGTCCGCGAAACTGGCTGCGCTAGCACACCGATCATCGGATTATTTTCTGGTTCGGCGCCGCCAACCCGCCGCATGGGTTACAATACCGCGCCTATGGCGAAAATCACATTCTTAGGCGCCGCTGGCACGGTCACCGGCTCCAAACATTTGCTGGAATGCGAAGGCAAGCGTCTGCTGATTGATTGCGGCCTTTTCCAGGGTCCCAAAGAGCTGCGCCTTCGCAATTGGGCGCCTTTGCCGGTGGATCCCGCCACGATTGACTGGGTGCTGCTTACCCACGCACACATTGACCATACCGGCTATCTGCCGCGTTTTGTGAAGAACGGATTTCGCGGCCCCATTTTTGCCGATCCCGCTACCGCCGAACTTTGCAATCTGCTGCTCCCCGATTCCGCTCATCTGCAGGAAGAGGACGCCCGTTACGCGACCCAGAAAAAACTTTCCAAGCATGATCCTCCGCTGCCTCTCTACACCATCCCGGACGCCCAGGCCGCATTGAAGCGCATTCAGACCATATCTCGCGCCAGTTCGTTCACCATAAGCCCGCAATTTTCTGTTCGTCCGCATGATGCCGGGCACATTCTCGGCTCGGCTTGGATGGAAGTCACCGTCACCGAAGGCGGCCGTAAGTTTGTAATTGTTTTTTCGGGCGACATTGGCCGCTATGACCAGCCTATCCTGAACGATCCGGAACCGCCGACTCACGCTGACTATTTATTGTGTGAATCCACCTATGGAGACCGCGATCATCCAGCGGGCGACGTCGCGGCGGAGCTGGCTGAAATCGTCAATCGCGTGGCCAAACGTGGCGGGGCAATCGTGATTCCCGCGTTTGCCGTAGGGCGCACCCAGACCCTGATGTATATTCTCCGCGAGCTCGAAAATCAGCAGCGCATTCCCCATCTGCCCGTCTTTGTGGATAGCCCCATGGCTATCAGCGTCACATCGCTATATATGGCGCACCCGGAAGATCACGACCTGGAGTTTACGCGGTTGGAGCAGACCCACGGCGATCCCCTCAACGTGCATGAAGTCCACATGACCCGCAGCGTGGAAGACTCAAAGCAGATCAACACCGTCACGTCGCCCTGCATCATCATTTCGGCCAGCGGCATGGCCACGGGAGGCCGCATCCTGCACCACCTGGCGCGGCGCCTGCCCGACTCGCGCAATGCAGTGCTACTGGTCGGCTATCAGGGTGAAGGCACCCGCGGACGCGCTCTGCAGGATGGCGTCCGGTTTCTGCGCATCCATGGACAGGACGTCCCGGTGAAGGCGGAAGTGACCGCGATTGGCCAGCTTTCGGCTCACGCGGGACGAAGCGAGCTGCTTCGCTGGCTTTCCGGATTCGCCGCCGCGCCCCGCCAAACATTTTTGGTGCATGGCGAACCTCCGGCGCTGCAATCTCTTCAAGGCGCCATCCGCGAAAAGTACGGCTGGCCGGTAATGGTTCCGGCTTATCAACAAAGCGTTGAGCTCCAGCCGTAACGAAAACTTCCAACGAAAAATATCTCGACAATACCCAAGTGGGTCTATAATTCATAAAGCTCTCCTCGGGAGGATAGCCTATGAACCACTCCCACCGCTCTTCTTACCGTTTTGCATTGTTTATTTTCTGCTCGCTGCTTGCCAACGGCACACTCGCCGCGAATCCGCCCCAAATGGGCAATCGAGTGATTAGCGGCACGGCATATTATGGCGATACTGGACAGCCCGCTGAACACATATTTGTGGATTTGCTCACCCAGGGCGGTTCCAATATTGGCACAGCAACCACAACCGCAAGCGGGTCCTTTGAATTCGTGAATTTGGGGCCAGAGGTGTATCAATTATCTGTGCGTTCCAATGATTACGAGCCCATCAGTATTTCCATAGACCTTTCCTTCAACTCAAGTTCGGGAAATGAGTTGATTCTCCGCAAACGCGCCAATCTGATGGCTAAACCGGGCGGTAACTCCGTATCCGCCCGATTGCTGGCATTGCCACAGAAGGCTCAAGAGGCATATGGAGCTGGTACTGACGACCTCTACAAGAAAAATAAGCCCGGGGACGCGATTGCAGAATTTAACAAAGCTGTGAAGGCGGCGCCCGGCTTTTATGAGGCCTACGAAGCGCTGGGATGGGCCTACGTGGCAAGCGGAAAATCGGCGGATGCGGAGGAAGCGTTCCGCAAATCCATTAAAATCAGTGAGGACAAATATGCCCCGGCGGACGTCGCGCTGGGCGCGCTATTACTGGACACTCAGCGGTTGGGAGAGGCCGAAAAGACACTCCGGCAAGCCTTGGCGCTCGACGCGAAGTCCTGGCGCGCGTTTTATGAACTTGGCCGTGCGAAGTTGATGCAGGGCGAGGTTGCTGAGGCACTGAAAAATGCCCAGCAGGCTATGCAGCTCCAGCCTGGCGCCCCATCCGTTTACCGGTTGCTCGCCAATATCCACATTCGTCTTCGTGATCCCGCCGCCCTGCTGGCCGATTTGGACGCCTATATCAAGCTCGACCCATCAAGCCCAGCCGGCCTGCACGCCAAAGAAATGCGTGATCAGGTGGCCAAACTGGTCCCCGCGACACCGCCGCCATCCAGCCGGTTCAGCAACGCGGATACAATCAAGCCGATCAGCCAATACACCTCCGTTAAGCCTGACTAGCTATCGGTTGCCTTGCTACGTGGCCGGATGGAGTTCGGTTGCTGGACGCGGCAGACCTGTCGTTGTGAACACCGGAATTTCAGCCAGCTGAAACCCGATCACAAACATGGCTTCCGGCGATCCTCGTCCCCAGCGACCTACATCACATCGCGCTCGAAGAAATCGAATCTCTGTCCGTCGCGCCAGATCCAGGGCCTGTTTCACTACGCCTCGATAAAAGCTCTGCGGCATTTTCAATAGAGGCATCGTGCCCCAGTTCTCCCCATCTGCCGAACCCCACACGGAGACATCCAGCGATTCTTGCTCGATTTGACCGAAGATCGTTAGTGTGCAAAGAAACGTCCGCGTAGGGCTGGCGCTGATGTCATGTATCGCGCTCTCGGTTTTTTCTGTTATTCGCGTCCCGGCTGGGATCAAGTCGAGTTCCATTGGTAACTGCCTCCGAAATCCGGGATTGTAGCACGCCTACCCATCCTGGCGTGCAGAACCCAATTCGTTGGTAGAGGTCAGCCTCGCGTAGCCCGCAATCAATAGCTCGCTTCAGTCAAAGTGGGGCGTTGTATTCGAAAAATACTAATTGGTTCACTTCGCGCGCGGAGCCCCCAACCGTCTGGCCGCTTCCACGAGCGTATTTTCCGTTTTGCAAAAGGCGAAACGGATCATCTGGCTTCCATCAATCGGGTTGGCAAAGAAACTGGAACCGGGAACCGCCGCCACGCCCATGCCATCCCGCGCAACCAGATAACGCGCAAATGCTACATCGTCAGGAAAGCCAAAGCCGGAAATATCCGTCATGATGTAATACGCCCCCGACGGCCGGAAGCAGCGAAATCCAGCCTGCTCCAAAATCCCCAGCATCCTGTTGCGCCGTTCCAGATATTGTTCTCCGAGCTTTCTGTAATAATCGTCCGCAAACCCTAGGCCTACCGCGCCCGCTTGCTGCAAAGGCGCAGCCGCGCCTACTGTCAGGAAGTCGTGAACCTTACGAATCGCCGAGGTGATTGCCGGAGGGGCAATGGCCCAGCCAACCCGCCATCCCGTCACGCTGTAAGTTTTCGACAACGCATTAATCGTGATGGTGCGGTCGCGAAGCCCTTCAATCCCCGCGGGAGATAGGTGAACCGCGCCGTCGTACAGCATGTGCTCATAGATTTCGTCGGTGATTACCAGTGCGTTTGCACGCACGCAGAGATCGCGAATAAATTCCAGTTCGTCCCGCCGAAAGACTTTACCCGTCGGATTATTAGGCGTGTTAAGAATGATCGCCTTGGTCGCCGGGCCAAAAGCGGCAGCCAGCTCATCCTTGTCAAACGACCAATCCGGCGGCCGCAGCTTCACCAACTTCGGAGTGGCTCCCGAAAGAATCGCGTCCGGTCCGTAGTTCTCATAGAACGGCTCAAAAACCACCACTTCGTCCCCCGGATTAATCACCGCCATCAGAGAAGCCATCATTGCTTCGGTCGCGCCGCAACAGACCGTAATTTCGCGTTCCGGATCCGCATGTACTCCTTGCGTTCGTTCAAATTTTTCGGCAATTGCTTCCCGGAAGTTTCGCGCTCCCCAAGTGATCGCATACTGATTTACGTTGTCGGTGATGGCCCGCCGTGCTGCCTCCTTAATTTCTTCGGGCGCGGAAAAATCCGGAAACCCCTGGGCTAGATTGATCGCGCCATGGGCGATGGCCAGCCGGGTCATTTCGCGGATTACCGATTCGGTGAATCGCTCGGCCTTGTCCGAAAGGCGTATCGCCCCAGCACGAGTCGTCCCGATTTCAGGCATGAATGTTCCCTCGGTTATGGCCGTCGTCGCCCGTCCCAGCCATCATTACTTGTCGTGGTATAGCTTGCGGTAGATGGCGGCATTGCGCAGCACGATCTGAACGTAGTCATGCGTCTGGCTGAAAGGAATCGATTCCGCAAATTCAGCGGCATCACTTTCGGGACGATCTGCTATCCAGGCTGCCACCCGGTTCTCACCGGCATTGTATGCCGCCACTGCTGCTTCCGGGCTGCCAAACTGCGCTAACAGTCCGGCAAAGTAACCGCTTCCGACCCGCAGATTGTAGTCAGGATCCACTAAACGGGCATCAGAATAAGGCAGCCGCAGGCGCCGTGATATTCTTCGAGCTGTCCCGGGCAGGAGCTGGCTCAGCCCAATTGCGCCCGACGAGGAACGCGCTTGCGGGTCGAACGCTGACTCCTGCCGCACCAGCCCGGCGAAAAGCAGAGGATCGAGATCTTCAGGCGCGGCCGCCCGGCGCAGTTCGTCCAAATAAGGGAGAGGATAGCCAGTCAGCCAAACGTCGCGCGGCACATCATCGAATTTCCGATCCTCGATCTGCGGATAAAGCTGCCTTATCAAGACGATGGCCCCCGGGTAATGCTCGGCTTCCACAGCCGCTCGAGCCGCCTCGAGCAAGGCGCGTGGCGCTCCCGTCTCCGTCCAGGCCCGGCGATATTCGAACTCAGCGAACGCATCCAGCGAAATCGTTTGCAGCGCCCGGGCACGCAGTGCCCGGTCTGCCGCCCCAGCCGGAATAGCGGCGTCCATGGTTGGCGCGGGAGGCAGCGGTGCAATTTCTTCCAAGAGTCCGACATTTTCCACCGGTACCGCCCCCAGCTTTGCCATACGGAGAGAAGCAAGTGCGCCAAAATAGGATTGGGTGAATCTCTCCTGTAATTTCTGATAAAACGCCCGCGCTCGCGCCGGCTTATCATCACGCTCCGCAAGCCTGCCGGCCCAGTAAACCGCATCGGTGATGAATCCGGAGTTTGGAAATCGGTGGATATAGTCCGTCAGGCGTTGTGATGCATCATCGCGTCCCGCCAAATATTCCGTCCACGCTGCACGCCAGGCAGCCACCTGGGCCGATGCTCCGGTGGATGCCGCAGCCACGGATCGATCGTAAAAAGCGGTCGCGCGATCGCGATCCAATTGCACCCAGAACGAATTGGCCACCGTGAACAACGCATCCGCGGCGCCATCACTTACGGGAGCGCGCGCAGCCGCCAACTCGGCTGCCGCAATCATCGCCACAACGTTATGAGAGTCACGGTAAAACTCGGTGATCGCCGCCAGGCGTTCCGCGTCCACCGACGGCTCCGCAAAATGAAGAGCTTCCAACGCCGCCACCCCACTACCAGATTCCGCCCGGCAGCGCGCTTCACGCAATTGCGCAAGCTGATCTGCTGGGGGCGTCAGCACCGGAACAGCTTCCGCGTAAGCATCGCGAGCTTCCTGCCATTTATGCGCGGCGAACAGAACATTCGCTCTGCCCAGTTTTTGTTCCGCGTTGACGCGTGGAAACTCGGCTCCCAATGACATATGAAGTGGAGTCAGCCGCAATCCCGCATCGCGTGCCACCGAACTCAGCGGATACCCGTAATACACCGCTGCGAAATCCGCCGCCGCGGTCCGGCTTTGCCCAGCCGCTTCGCGCACGCGTCCGCGCCAGTAGAGCAGGGTTGGATTTGTCGCAATACCCGGAGCCGATTCCAGTGAGCGCAACGCCCCTGAAACATCATTTTCCTGTATGGCCAGTTGCCCAAAGGATTCGAGCGAGGAGTTGAGGAGAACGCTTTGTGGATAAGCTGCGGCGAATTGTTTCCATTCATTTAGCGCTGCAGATGGTCGCGCAAGCTGTTCATCCGACTCCGCTGAAATGTACAGCACGTATTCGGCCAGTAGCTGCTCGTCCCTTGCCCGCGTCATCCATTCGCGGGCATCGGCAAAGCGTTTACGGGAATATGCATCGTAACCAAGCGCTATTGCCGCGCGCGTTCCCAGCACATCACGCGGATGCGAGTGCGCGAATTGTGCTAGTCGCGCTTCCGCGAATGTGCTGGATGGATGATGCCTTCGCTCAGCAGCCAGCAGTTTGGAAAGTGTGCTCAATTGTTGTTCGGATCCGGCCTCTGCCCCCTCCCCGTTTCCCGAGCGGCTTCGCGCGGTTTTCTCCTGCCGGATTGCGGCTGCCGCAGCGTGTTTTGGCACTGCAACGGGCGCCAGCAAATATAAGAAAATAGCTAAGGGAATTGCTGCGTGCACGAGAACCCTGCGTATCTGAATGCGGCGAGCGTGATTTCCGGCGGCCATCAGGCAATGGGGAATAGCTATAACCTCGAGTTTCAGGAATTCGTCAGATCTCTTGAATTATCGGAACCACGCGAGGCACTGTCAAATGACGCTGACCACAGAGCTAAACCGTGCTACTCGCTTGAGCCATCGCCCGACAAACTCACGTGGGGCCGGCGCTTTGCAGGCTGTAATTCCGCACAACTCCGAAATCGGTAAACCCAATATGCACGAACGACACCCACCGTTCTAGACGGTGATGACCAGTCCGATGAAATAGGTACGAGGCGCCTATGGAAGCTCCAGTGGCCGCAATTTCTATCGCCGCAAACAACAGCTTATTGTCTACAATCGAATTGGTCAGCAAAATCTCTTGTCGTCCGCGCGCCCGGAAGTTCGCCGTCGAAGAAAAATCCAAAACGCGTGAAACTCCCACTCCCGCAAACAGCCAGTCGTTCTCCCTGTCCCAGAACCGATGAACTCTTATTTCCCCAACGACCATCTGCCCGGTTCCCAGCTTCGGCGCGCTCAAATTCAAAGCCGGAGCTGGTTGCGATAACGCGGCCGTTCCCGTCCTCCCAGTTTGCATAACATTGTCTGGGTTCATCGCTGCTGCCGACTCCTGGCCTATCGCTATGGGAGCCGCCAATACCGCCGCAACCAGCGTCGCCCCGCAAACATACACCGCTCTCACCCCTATCGCCCGCCACCAGACAATCCCGCAACTGGGTCTTCCCATCCCAACCATCGCGACGTTCGCCCCTCTGCCATGTGCCTCGCGATCCTGACACGACTCGCTATCCGCATCCCAGGCATCGCGGCATTTTAATGGAATACCGTCTTAGCGGCGAATTTCATTCAGACCCTTGTTGATATGGCTCGTTAGCATAGAAGCCACCCAACCAGGTGTTCCTGACAAAATCTCAAACCTGTGTCAAAATTTGAGGATGCGTCGTGGGTGGAAAATTGCCTTGGCCGTCGCTCCCGTTCTTCTGGTGATTGGCACGATCGCGGTCATCAGGGCCGAACCCATTGCCAAGAAGATATTGATTACGTCCCTATCAGACAAGTTCAAAAGCAACGTCCAGATTTCATCGCTTCATATTGTGCCTGGACCAGTTTTTTACGTCACGGCGGATAGTATCGTCTTTACCAAGCGTGATAGTCAGGGTCTTCCTCCCCTGATAAAAATAAAGAGAATATCGGTGGAGATAAGTCTCGCTAACTTATTCCACCGGCCTGTGCACATTGCCCATGTCCGTGTTACGGGACTTGAGATTCATATTCCCCCGCGCAATCGTCCGCAGGGCGTCTCCCAGTTGGCCGATTCGCAACAGCCTGTAGCCGCGTCTCCTCCTCCCAAGCAGCCCAAGGCTGCCTATCCCAAATTCATCGTGGATGAAGTGGACGCCCCGGGGGCTTTCCTGGTTATGCTGCCACGCAAGGCAGGCAAACTGCCCCTCGAATTTCCAATCGAGCAACTAAAAATGTCCGGCGTAGGCGTGGATCAGCCCGCCTACTACCATGCTGTATTGACCAACCCAAAACCCGTCGGCCAAATCACCGCTGACGGCGAGTTCGGCCCTTGGGACGCGGATGTACCCGCGGCCACTCCGATCTCAGGTGTGTATTCCTTTGGCCATGTGGATATGGGCACCATTCGTGGCCTTGGCGGCACTCTTTCTTCGAATGGTCAATTTAACGGGCAGCTCGACAATATTCATGCTACTGGCCACACCGACACTCCGGATTTCCAATTGCGAATTGCCGGCAATCCAATGGACTTGCAAACCGATTTTGACGCCTTCATTGATGGTTCCAGTGGCGACGTCCACCTCGACAAAGTGAAGGCATTACTCGGCGAATCAATATTTAACGTTACTGGCGAAATAGTTGGCACTCCAGGCATACAGGGCCGCACGATTAACCTGAGCACTGTGGCAGCCGGCGCTCGTCTTCAGGATTTTTTGCGCCTTGCCGTTCCCGAAGATCACCCGCTGATGACTGGCGTCATAAGCCTGCATAGCAATGTAAAGATACCACCGGGCGAGGAAGATATCAGCCGCAAGCTGATCCTTGATGGCGCATTCGACGTGGGTGGGGCGCATTTCACGGAAAAGAAAATTCAAAGCAAGGTTGACACGCTCAGCCGCAAGGGCAGCGGCAATCCCAAGGATTTTGATATGGGTAACGTGCTGTCAAATATGCGCGGAAAATTTCATCTGGAAAAAGGCGTTATGCGTTTTTCTAACTTGACCTTCAGCGTGCCCAGCGCCAATGTTTCCCTTGCTGGCACATATATTCTTCAATCCGGAGCAATGGATTTCCACGGCACGCTTCGGCTTCAGGCCAAGCTCTCCCAAACTACGACCGGTTTTAAGTCCCTGATGTTGAAGCCCTTCGATAGCTTCTTTTCGAAAAAGGGAGCAGGAACACAGGTGCCAATTAAGATTAGCGGCACCCGCAATCACCCTTCATTTGGCCTTGATTTTCACAACGGCAGGAAGTAGTCGTTTTTAGAGGAAATTAAGCACGATTACTGCGAACGCGAATTACATTGTCATCGTGTTCGGATGTAGACTGTTTGAAATTAATCGGGATTACGGCCTGAATCTGAGTACCTTTTGCATCGGACATAACTTCTAGTTCGCCGTGCAAGCGCTTCACGCGCTCCATCATTCCCCTCAGTCCCACGCCCGGTAATTTCGCAAATGAAATTTTAGATAAATTATCCGCGGAGATTCCCTTTCCTTGATCTTCCACGATTACGGTCACGTCATCCGGGGATCGCAACATCCGAATCATAGCCGTCGCGCTGGCCGCGTGACGCTGGACGTTGGTCAGAGCCTCTTGGACGATTCTAAAGATTGCCGTCTCCAATTCTGCTGAAAACCGCCCAAACGTCTCCGGAATGTCCACCTCGACCTGAATATTGGTTCGCTCAGTGAATCTGTCGCCGTACCACTGCAGAGCTGGTGCAAGGCCAACTTCATCAAGGATTGGTGGATGCAAAAGATATGAAGTCGTTCGAACTTCCTCCAGGATCTGGTCAACCAGCGCCATGCTCTCCGACACGCCGCCCGCTAACTCAGGCGCGCCCTTCTTGGCCTTGGTTTTCAAAACCGAAAGGTTCATTCCCAGCGCGACCAGCAACTGCGCCGTGCTATCGTGCAAGTCTAGGGCCATCCGCCTTCTTTCTTCATCTTGCACGTACAACAGTAACCGCGATAATTCCCGGAGATCCTGGTTGCTTGTGGCCAGCAACTCCGCCTGTCGCTGTACCTGTTGATTCTTTAGGGCCAGTTCGGCAGTCCGCTCGGTTACCCGGCTTTCGAGTTCCTGCTTAGCCACAACCAACTCGGCTTCTCGCCGCTGGAGGGCCTCCTGCGCTTCCTTTCGTTCCGCAATCTCAAATTCCAGGGCCTGGGCCCGCTGCTGCAGGTAGCTTATGTTGCGAAGCCGCTCCTCGTCCGTGTTCAATGAGGAATAACTTTCCACCGGAATCACCCCGGTGTGTTCCGCGCAAATTTTTAGGAACGGTTCAAGGTGCTCGGCTTTGTCAAAGACAGCCATGGAATAACCGCAGCGAAGATTAAAGGAATGGGTTCGCGCCAGATCGTTCCAAAGCTGCTCCAACCGCAGGACCGCCTCTGGCTTTCCCTGCGCTGACAGCAAATCCACCATTTCGCCGAAGGCTACCACGCGGCTCTCCGTGCCCTCCCGAGCCGATTCAGCGCGACGGATAACCGGGGTCATCACTTCCGCGAATATCGTCGCATCCGGCCACCCATCACGCATGAATTGCGACAAGGTCTCGGCGGCGTCCAGCGCTATATAGCGGCCCCTTTTCACGGCCGAGGTTGTATCCAAACCGCGAGCCTTTAACAAATCCACAATCCCATCCCGGTGCGCTTTGGTGGCGATGATAATGGCGCTGTCACCCGCGCCGAGCGCGGTACCGATAAACCGACCCAAGCCGGTCAAGAGTGATTGCTCCTCGTTATAAAACTGTACGGTGTGAGAACGATGCTCTTGCTCGTGCCACGCGGGCGGAGGGGCATTCAGTGGAAGAGTTGGAGTGGGACTAGCGCTCATTTATCCGCGACGGCTTTAATCCTTATCTTTCAGATTTTTTCAGGGGTACCGGGAATCGTCAATACCGATAATACTGTAGCAAAATGAGCGCGTAAATCGTTACATAATGCCGGCGCCATCCGCCGACAATCTTTAATTCTTCCGTCGCTTGCCCCCGCCGCCATTTTACAGCTAATCGTCGTTCCCGGCGACAACCTGGGCGTGGCCCAATAATGCGACCAGCGAGCGCGGGGATGAACTTCGATCACCTCCCAGCGGGAAACCACATCCCGGGCTGAAAAATGATGAAGCGAAATTCCCGGCGCGGGATGCAGTTGTTTGGTATCCAGTCCGACCAGATCGCCAGGCTGGCGCACCCGC
>Ga0182024_10003761_pt1 | contig 35683 bp, 34 predicted proteins | sample P32metaG_FD_120480 | JGI IMG/M metagenome (GOLD analysis project Ga0182024, IMG submission 120480) | Permafrost microbial communities from Stordalen Mire, Sweden - P3-2 metaG (Illumina Assembly) | ecosystem: Environmental > Terrestrial > Soil > Wetlands > Permafrost | place: Sweden: Stordalen...
AACTCATAGGTACCTATCAGTCCGGCGTCGGCACGGCGGGCCAGTTCGGTCTCGTCGGCAGCTACGATACGGCAAGCAGCACATTCGGGTTTGTCGTGACTTGGAATAATGGAACCGTCGAACGGAGCTCAACCACAACCTGGTGCGGCCAGTACTTCGACCAGGGGAACGAAGTCCTGATCAGCACGTGGCTCTTGTGCGAGACCACCGCGGAGACCCAGACCTGGGAATCGACACTGGTCGGACAAGACCAGTTCGGTCGCACGATGCCGACCGCAGCTGCAATCGCGGCCAAGCGAAGCATTCGCGCAACGGCCTATCCGCGATCCTTGGGTGATCCATAGCAGGCTGCGTAACCTTGCGCCATCGCTGGATACGCGACTCGGCGATCTCCGGGGTTCAGCCCCGCAACTAGCCGACCCAGTTGACAGTTCAACCAGCGCCGCGCGTGATCTATCCGCTCCATCGCAAGAGAGAACGCGTCCTAGATCAATTAGCGCGCATGTTCCTTTCGTGACTTCTACTGGCCATCATCTCAAGGGTGAAATATCATGAGCACGTTTCAAATCCTGAGTCTGCTGACATTCGGAAACGAAGCAATGGTCGTCGATATTGCGGAAGGCGGCTCAACAGCGCCAACGACCGGCGCATTTCTGCACGCGGTCCCTCCGAATGGAGGGAAGAACCAGCTCTGGACCGCCGTAGTAGCAGGTCCGTTGTACCCGGGCTTCTTCCTTCTTCAGAGCTTGCAGCCTAGCAGCAGCGGCGAAACCTTGGTGATCGACATCCATGGCGTGACGAAAGCAGTAGACAAAGCTGGCATAACGGACGGTACTCTCCTTGACGCGTATCGACAGGATCCCGGCTGGTATGAAAATCAGCTCTGGGCGGTTGGCCTGAGTCCGACAGCCCGGCCTAATGTATCCGTTCCGAGCGTTCCTCAAAGGGACGGCATCGTCATTCAGAGCTACCTCACTGATGGCAACGGCACGCCGTACGTGATCGATATTCAAGGATGGCCCGTAAAGAAACTGACCGGTCGGGTTCCCCTCGACGCGTTTCGCCAGAAACAAACGAGCAATGAAAATCAACTCTGGAACATTGCGCAGCAGCAAGAGCTGCGCCTCGCGCCGAAGATTACCAATTTCCTCGTGTCGGATATTAACTTGTCGTCGTCGTTTCTCGATTCTGTCGTTACCGTCACCGGCACGGGATTTTACCCGGGCACAACACTGGTGTTGAGCGTCGGCTTTAATAATGGCATCTTCACTCAACCTGAGCCAATTCTTGGTGTCGCCGATTTTGCCGGGAATTGTGCAGTGCACGCGTTCCTATCCACTTGGGGCCTCAGCAGAGACTCAGGTACGTTCAGCGTTGGCCTTGCGTACAACTCGGTAGGAACCCAGGACATCATAGCCTCTGCGAGCGCGAAGTGGGACGGCCTTGGTTCCTTTTCCGATTTTACGAATAGTTGAAAAGTGTGCGGCGGACTCGCCCGAATCATTTACGAAACACGCGCCTTGCACTTCGCCCTACGGGCGCATGTTCTCAGCCGCACGCTTAGAATCCCTAAACTCCAACGGATCCAGCGCTGAGCTAGGCGATCAAACGCTAGCATGGCGCTCGGGCGACCGTCAGGCCGCGCGGCGTACCCGGCGCGGGCAAGGACGCTTCGCCGCACCCAACTGCCCTACGTGGGCCTGGCCAAAACCGAAACGCCATGTTGGCCCGATTGCCTTACTGCTCCGGCGACCTGCGTCGCGCTTCGAGGTCGTGCGAAACGACGACCCCGGGGTGTAGGCGGTTCTCCGCTCGCGCGGGTCCGCAGGGCCGTCGTTCCGCAACCATCGTAGTGCCCGCGAGCTGAAAGCGCTATACCGTAGTTGGCACACGTGTGCCAAACCCAGCGCGCGGGGCCCGTTGGCACGCGATCCTTGAAAGCGGCTAGCGCCGGCGCAGACACCGGCAGAGGTGTGCCGGTAGAGGTGTGCCGGGTGGCGCTCGTGGGGCAAGCGGGCAGCCCGCGCCCCAGGGGCCGTAGGCCCTACTCGACCGCGGCCACGCACACGGACTATAGGCCGTCTATGGCCCTGCGGAAGCGGTCGATCGCGAGCGCCAGGGCGGCCGCGGCGACGAAGGCATTGATCCAGCGTTCCATTGGTCTTCTCCTTACTGTGGGGATAGATTTGCGGAGAACTGTAGCAGACAGCCCCGTTTACGTCGTACAATTCACGCGGGGAGTTGTAAATGCCCGCTGGACCGACGACCGCTGACCTCATCACGATGGCGGCCGAGCACGGGATTACGGTGACCGCACGTCAGGCTGAGCGGTGGCGGAACGAGCGCCTCGTCTCCCCGAACGTCCGCCGGGGGCGCGGGCAAGGCGCCGGCTCGACCTGGACGTATGCCGAGGACGCCGCTGCCCGCTTCCTCGCTGCGGCGCAGCTCGTCGTCGTTGAGCGGTGTCCGATCTCCGAGGCAGCCGCGCGGCTCTGGATCCGCGGCTTTGGCATGGAGGCCGACCTCCTTCGCCGACACCTTCGCCGCGCGACGGCGCCGGTGCGCAGCGCTCGGGAACGCCTCACGCGGAAGGGAGCTGAAGATGCGAGCCACCGATTCCTCGACGGGCTGCGTCGACGCCGGAAGAACCGCTCGGAGTGGGGCATGCGGGACTGGAGCGGCCCGGAGCGCGACGACGTCGCCGCGTTCGCTGAGGACATCATCGGTGGCTACATCGGCCCGGAGCGCGAACTGGCAACGGCGACTGTGGAGCGATCGAAGGCGGCGATGGGAATTACGCGAGAGGCAGACGCAAAGCTCGCGGCGGCCGGAACCGACATGGGGGCCCTATTTCGCGCTGCGTTTCCGAAGCACGCTAGGCTCGACGCGATCGCCGAGGACGCTACGGATGAAGAACTTCTCATCGCTCGAGCGATCTGCGTCGCTGCGGGCGACCGCGCGCAAGTGGAGACCGCGCTGCGCGAGGCCGGCGCGTCTGACGAGTTCGTCGCCAAGATGCTGGATATGGGGTTCGAGGGCGCGCGCGGGCTTCTGACAGCGGTAGCAGCGTTGAGGTGGACGCGCGCCCGAGGCGGCATTCATCAATAGCGGCACGCTTCCGCCAGCGCGCCGCGTCGCCTATTGAACACCACAGCACTTTCGCAAAACGACATCCAACCCACTTAGCTCAATGCCGTAGGGCGACGACCGATCGTGCCGCAGGCGTTTTGTGTAACCGTCTCGCGAAGGACCCCACGGTACGCATAAGGAACCAAACCGGCCCTAGTACGGCCGGGTTGACTAACCTGCTCCTGCGACCAGAACTAGGGACGCCCTAACCGGGAGGGCAACCGATGTACGGCAACCGCTTAGCGAGACGTCTTACGACTCGCATCATGACGCTCCTATTCGGCGTCCTCGTCATGATGAGCTTCGCCGCCGGCTGCGGCGGACGAACAACGACGCCAACGACCCCGCCCAGCGCGCTGCAGAACACGCCGCAGCCGGCGTCAGCGCCGGCTTTCACGAATGGCGCGCGTAGGAGCGCCAGAGTGTATGTAACGGTGAAGCGTGATGACGTACCGGTTCGCCAGTTGCAGTTGGCGCGACGCGGCGTGCAAGCGGTTTCGACGCCACAACCGTCACCAACGCCAACGTGCGCTCCGAACTGGACGTGCCTCACGATCTTGCCCGGGCAATCGGTTACGGCCACCTTTACAGAGGTCGAGCCCCCGTGGGGTAGCTGTGGCACCGTTGAAATCCCATTCTACAATTCAACTCCCCCTCCGGGAGTGCTCGGGGTTACGGCGATCGCGAATCCGCAACAAGTAGCGGACAATCCGTGCGTTCAGATGGATCTATCAACGCAATACACAGTCTCATTCCCTCCATTGCCGCCCCAGAATTCATGCTTGACGTCTCCCGCCAATGGGCTGGGCTCCTGGAGCATCTTTTCGTCCGAGACGTTTCCGGACTCGAACAACGTCACCGTCAAGGTGCTTTGCCCTCCGTCCGCATCCCCATCGCCATCGCCGAGCCCAACACCGTACCTCACGCTCACGAAGGCGACAACGACGGACGCGAAGAGCATTACCGTCAACTACACAATCTCGCAAGGCGGTCTGACTTCGGTGCATTTCGCAGTCTATCGGGGGGACGCTTCGGCTGCTGAGAATCCGACGGCTGGAACGCTGATCGGCCAGACGGACATCTCCAATCCGCTTCAACAGGGCTCGCACGCGGTGCAGCTGCTTCAGGGTCTAGATCTCACGCCCGATACGTTGCACGAGTACATTGCCGTCGTGGCAACGTACGGCGGGCGAACCAGTACGACATATTTCCGCAAATGGATGCTCGGCGTTCTGGCCCACGGTTTCGATCGCGAGGCGCTAAAAGCTGGACACACCCTGGGACTCCTCGGCGGCTACGCCCTCGATCCGTGGGAGCCGGCAATGGCGCTCAGCCTCAGAACGAACGACCACTACGACGGCGTCATCCCATTCGATTGGATGCACACATGCGCCGTGGCGGAACCGGGTCTAGCGCAGCAAGCCGGCTCGAACTTGGCGGGTCAGATCAAAGCGTGGTATCTAAGCACGATCAACCACCCGGGTGACGTCGTCGATCTTCATGCCATTGGGCATAGTCGTGGGGCCGTGGTCGTGACGCATGCGTTGAAAGATATCGATATTACGCACAGTTCGATGTTCCGCGGGAGTTACGTCAGGCTGACGCTCCTGGATCCCCATCCGGCGAACAATACGTACGAGATACCCTTCGGCAACTGGGGATCATCGAGAACCGTACCCGGCGGGGCCTTCGAATTCGCATTGTGGCTCTCGACCCTGGCGTTTCAAACGGACGTTCACGATCCGAGAGTCATCATACCGGCAGGAGTTCAGCACACCGACATTTGGTTTCAACACACGAGGGGCAATGATTTGCGCGGTGAGGAGTACCACGAACGCTACCAAAACCTGTGGGGCCTGATCAATCAAGGCACCAACGGCGCGATCGCCAACGAAAGCGGCGTTCCAATCAGTAACATCACCGATCTAACTGGGACCACGGGGATCGGACTTCCAACCTCACCGGAGGGGGGCATCGGACACGCCGAAGTCCCGTACGTCTATACGCAACGTGTGGTCGATCCCGGCGCCCTGGTCGCACCTCAAGGCGGTCCGACAGGACCTCAGTAGCAGCGCGTCAGGACCGACCGAGCTTTAGCATTGTCAGGCGCGGCGAGCTCAATATGGCAAACCTCGTCCTCGTTTGTTGCCAAAAACTCTCGACTTCACCGTTTCGTGAATCGACACTGTCAAACGATATGAACAATGGACGCTCGCGGGCCAGGATACGTTCGGTCACATCGAGCCGAGTGCAGACGAATCGCTAAACACGGCAACAGTGAGGCGCATACCGCGAACGCCAGGTCGGCTCACTGCGGTTTGGTTGGTGAAAAGCAGTGCCCTGTGGGCGGAAAGGCCCGCGCAATTGGGCCTCGTGCGAGAGGGGCTTTGGGCCACGGACGGTGCCACGGCTGGCTTGTCCTCGGGGAGCCCGGACGCGAAGCCTCCAGTCGTATCCTGTCGTGTCGGCGCCTGCTGCTCTCACGGGGTCACGGACGAGCTGAGCTCAACACGACGCTTTGTCCGACGTCAGCGGATTCGTCTGAAGAACCCTCTGGGAGGGCGGCGGCAGTAGCTTCTTGCTCAATGAGCACGCGGCTTGATTCAACCGAGTCAGCCAGATCGCGCCATCCAAGCCGGCGCGCAATCGTCGCCATCTCCCCTACCTGCGGCGCAAGCGCCTCGCGCCCGAGCGTACCGACCACGGCTGCGCTAGCCGGATCCATCAGATGCGACCGTAAGTGTCGTCCAAGAGGAGCCAGCACTCGCGCTAAGCTGAAAGCGATACGCAAGCCGCCCGGATCGATGTCGCCCCAATGGAAGAGCGGGCACGTCGGAGGGGTCGCTGAAACAAGTCGCTCGTAGGCTTTCCGCCACGCTGGCGACGGCGTACCGCCGGTGTAAATGACGAGGCCCTGTAGCGCACCTGCACTTCTGCGAGCAAGCTCATAAAAGGGTGTGAGGTTTTCAACGGTGAGAACGTAGCGATTGTTTCGTGCCCCAGCCCGACGACGGAGCTCGGCGCGAGTCCGACATATGGCTCGATTAAGGGAATGCAGCCACCCGTGGCAATGAGATTCCCTGGGCCCGCGATCAGCATCGGCTGGGGAGCCCTGAGGAGTCCCAGTTCACCAAAGACCTCGTCCCGATGTCTTGGAATCATTGGATTGGACGCAGTCAAAACATCCAGCGGAGACCTGAGGCGTTCAAGCCGTTTCGAATCACCGAAAAGTAGTACGCTTACGGTGCGAAGAGAGAAGTCAGTTCCGGGATGATTGTTGACGTACCGTAATACAGCTATTGCGTCCTCCACCTGTCCTACGTTCGCGGCGCCAATTGAGCGCGGGGCTCGCCCCTGCCAAACCGCAGCGTAAGGATCGGCGCTGTAGCCGGACACAGCTCGCGCGGCGACGAGCCCTTCCGGTCGAGGATCGAGATGATCCGATCGGCGGACGACAACGGCGCGTCATGGAGCTCGTCCAGACCACACACGTGATGAATCGCGAGATCTATTGGCACAGCAGCCCTATGAGGTGATAATGTTTGACACTCGTGGCAATTCCTCTGGCTCCGCTGCGGCCGAAGATGCTGGTTCTCCGTGGGTGTGCCTCGCTACTACGCACCGCCAGCGTGGATTTGCGGAATGGTCGCGGCTGGCCCGATGCGAATCGCCGGGCAGAAATCGCCGTAAGGACTGCTATCGCGCAACGGGTCCTATCGCCCAAACTGTCGCGGCGGCTAGTTGTCCAGCTGGCCGTGAGACGACAGCAGCAAACGCACGTTGGCGGCGTCAAGCCGCTGCAATTCGGCAACGTTCTGCTGCCACATGAAACGCGCGTTCCTTGGTCCGGCCTGAAACGCCGGCTCGACGTCGAGCACCCATAGATGCTCCCGGACTAAACTTGCGAACGAGGACAAATCCATCAGATTACACCCATCTTCTGATCTTACTCAGGAATAGAAGTCGTATCCTAGGGCCGGGAAAGCCCGCAATTAGGAAGAATCCCCGGGGTCCGCCGTATCCTCAGCGGTTTCGGTCGGCTCCGAGCGCGGCCACGAGACGCGCGCAAGCAACGTTGCGACAGTCGATACCATCTGGCCAGCCATTCCCGGTGACCAGATCTGTTGGAACTTCTGATGCGTTGCACTATTTCGTAGGTTTCTGGCACCGTCCCATCTGATCTCGTCTTCAGCGGGAATGGCGCCCAGTTCCACAAGCTTACAGATGCGATCGGCAAAGGTCAATCGCTTTGAGATGCCTCGTTCACGCACGGCGTAGCCGAGGGCGTCGTCCGCAACGCGAAGCATCTGCTGGGCGCCGAGCGTGAGCATGCCGTAACACCAGTATCCGTAGCACATTGCATTTCGGGCGAAGACGAAGCCGCCCCGCACTTCCAGTGGAACGTGTGGCTCGATGTCGATCGCTGCGAACGTGCGTGCGAAGTCGCGCTCTGCGGTAGGCTCAATCGTTCCGTCTGGCCTCATCGTCGCGAGGCTGGCGACAATCGGGTCTATTGCGAGGACGTTCGTCGCGTCCACGACCTTGAAGCCCAGCCCCCTGTAACATCCATGCGCTTAGATTCGCCGGCCGCGTGAGTGTCCCGGTTTCCCATGGTCGACCCCACTTGGCGCCGACCGGACGCGGTTCGCGCTAGCGGCAGCCGGTTCGCGGCGGAAGTGGGCTCCTGGAGTTCAGCGACGACGAAGGTTGGGCCCGCAATACACCGCCGCACGAGGTCGTCCAGTGTCGGCATGATCTGAATGGTCGCATCGACCGCAGTCGCCACACGTATCAACTCGGTGGTGTCGACAGAGGACAGGACACGGCCCACCCGGTCTTCTAGGTAGCGTTCGAGCACGTAGTATTGACCGATCTTGTAGGTCCAGGCCTCCTCGCTAACATTTGTGAGGAAAAGGCTGCCGCCGACCACAATCCTTAGATTAGCGCGATCGAAAGTCGGGCGGCTAATGGTTGCGGAACCATTTCCGTCGAGCTTGCTCGTGTACTCCGCTGGCACGATCCGAAGCGACTGAAGTCGCGTGAGCTCTTTCCCAGCGTCGACGATGTCCTGAAACAGTGTCGGATTCTTGGTGAAGGACACGCGAGGATGATCTGCGCCGAGCCGAAGTTCGAAAGCATCAGTATACGCTGCAGACATCAATACCGCAGCGACGTAGTTGAATACATCCTCGGGTGTAACCGACCGACCAAGGCCGACCGCCAATCCAGAGAGTAATCCGGGGCCGAAGTTGTGAGCCGAAACTAACGCTGCCGCACCCGATCGCTGGTAGAGCGGATAGACGTGTGTGCCTGATCCAAAAAGGTTCAGATCGACGATCTCTCTACTAACTGTTGCGAGTTGCCCATCACCACGGCGCTGACGGGGCACGGCAAGGGCAATGTTCTCCCCGTCGACGAGATGCTCCGATACTTGACGCGGCCAGTCTATGAATATCGGGTCGAAATAGGTCAAGCGGCGATCAAGCAGCCGATATCTGTACTGCTTTACTTTCTTCGGGTCGAATGTCTTCGCCGCACGCCGAGCGGCAGCGAGGTCGAAGTCGCGCGTTGTTCGCAGGCCGTATCGTTCGCGCAACTCGTCGTCGGTTACCGTTGGCGACGCAAGGTCGGCAAATCGCGCCTTCAGTTCCGCCGGATCAAACGCGACAATAAAATCATCCCGCGAAGTCTGGTCGCCAACCCCGTAGCTGCCTTTGAGAAAGAGGTCGGGCACTGCGGGCCATTTCCCATAGTCAGTACGCGCGCCAACAGGTAGAAACAGATACTCGGGAGCCTCGGGTGGGGGAAGAGTATTCCACTGGCCGTCGTCAATCGAGCTTACGCGGAGCGCGCCGAATTTCGCGGCGTTCGTTCCTCGCTGTTCCCGATAGTGGAGCGTCGCTCTGAATCCGCCCGGAGCTACCTCATTGGGGGGCGGTCTTGGTGTTCGTACGGCGATCGTGATCGCGATGCCGACTTGCACTTCCTTAAATACCTTCTCGTCGGGTTCGCCACGTATCCAATTGCGCTGGTCGCCGTGGAGGTCGAAAATGTAGATGTCGTCGAAATTATCGAGCATCCATCGTCTCATGCCTACGAGCGTCGCAGCGTCGGTGTAGCCATTGTTGCTGACGAATGCAACGACGCCGGCACCGAAGTTTGGCTGGAACTCAAGCAGCTTCGCAAACGCCCAACGAAAGAAACGCACGTAGTCGGAATTCAGCGCCTTTTGATTCTGATCGCGAATCCGTGTCCCATCGACCTTCCGAAAGTCCTCCATCAATTTGTTGATATACTTGGAGTCGTTGAATGGGGAATCGCGTTCGTACGGAGGGTTGCCGACGATCACGAGGACGCGCTCATCCGCCTTTACCTTGTCTGCCTCATTCACTTCACCGACCAAAGTCTTCAGCATAGGCAGAGCATACAGGTGATGGCTGCGGGTCGTAGGTTCGTTCAAGGTGTTCGAGAGGTAGATGCGTGCCCGTTCATTCGGCCCGAGCGACACGCCCTTGCTCTTTAGGAACGTCTCGAGTCGGAGCTGCGCAATGGCATATGGCGCCGGCAAGACCTCAAACCCAATCACTCTTGGCAGAACTTCGTCTCGAATTGCGGCGGCTTGAGCACCCGTGCCGCGTACAGCGACGATGCTGTCGATGGCGGCTCCGAGGACCTGAAGCAGGAATGTCCCCGTCCCGAGCGCCGGGTCCAACACCGTTACGTCTTGTTCACCGAGTCCTGTGTGCTTTCCGAAGTCGCGTACCAGCAGGTCGCCGATCGCCGCCGGGGTGTAATATACGCCGCGCTTGATGCGCTCTTCCGCATCGTACGCCCTAAGGAAGGGCTCGTAAATACAGCACGGCATCGTCGCTCGCTGTTACGCTCGCGACCTGGGCAACAATTGCCGGCACATCGATCCGGCGCAGCAGCGAGATGATGTCCTCGACGATCCACAAGACGCCGGCAGTTAGACCGCTTTCGACGACCTTCATCGCGCTGCGCAGGAATGCAACGTTGTCCGGGATGGCACTGCTCGCTGTGCGTATGTCAAATGCAGCAGGATCTGCGACATTCAGACGGGCGAGGAATAGGCCATAAACGATAGTCTGCGCGATTGTGTCCGCAAAAACGGAGACATCTATGTCTGGGTAAAGATCCGTCCTGAAGAAATCAAGTACTGCATGAAAGGGTGATCCGGTCGAACCGAGCAATTCATTTTCAATCGCGTCACGCACTATTCGAGCACGCCGCGCCAGCAGCATCGCGAGGACGTCAGCTTCGTCGACAGTTGGACCGGCATACGAGAGAAAACGCTCGAAGAAGCCCCGCGAAGTCTTCGTCCGCGGTAGCGGTCAGGGCGGTTGCAGCCGCTTTTCCCGCCTTGAGACTCGCCGCGAGGCCGAGATCGTAACTCAGAACGAGCTCGCCGTCCCGATAGAGATTGAACGTATTGTAATCGGTGATGATGAGGTTAGGGAGCGCGGCGACGTAGCGCTTGAGCTGTGGCGTATCCGGAGTGAGATCCGCGCCGGGGGCTTTGGTCTCGACATATCCGAGTATGCCAGAGCCATCCACAACCGTGTAGTCCGGTTGTCCGGCATTTGCGCGAGCCTCTGGGATACACGTGATCGTCGTGCCAGATATCTGGGCGGCGTCCGGCAGCAGCTTGCCGAGCGCAGGCCGAAGACTTAGCTCTGGCGTACTGCCGGGCAACCCCGAGTATGTATTCAGGTCACCGACGTAGATAGTTGTCAGTGATTTTGCCATTGTTAGAGTCCCACCCGTCATCTCGCAAGAGGCGGCCGTCGAAGATAAGCGACCTCGAATCGGAATGACGACCGCTGCTAGGCGCTCCGCCTAGATTTGAAAACGAGGGTTAAGCTGCCGCGACGCGGTTTCCTTCGGTGCTTCGTGCACGCCGGGCTACGATCGGACGTGGCTGGTGGCCTCCGCAATACGGTTCAGATCACGCGCGATGGCGACGTGACGCCACCCCTCACACGCGAGTGCGAGCTGTTGGCGCGCTGCATCGCTGCCCAAGGGCGAGCCCTGTTCGTGGAGTAAGGCCAGTCCATGGGTGCATTCTGATGGATCTTGCCTCGTTCGCCAATTCAGTCCGGGAGCATCTGTGGGTGCTCGACATCGAGCCGGCGTTTCAGGCCGGGAAAGGGATCGTGCGTTTCATGTGGCGGCAGAAGGTCGCCGAACTGCAGCCGCTTGACCCCGCTAACGTCCGGTTGTTGCTGTCGTCTCACGGGCAGTTGGTGCGCACGATCGACCTCGCAATGACGGAGGCTTCCGTGCGGCTGGTGGCGGACGGCATTATCGCCGTGTTTGAGCCGGAGGAACCATAAGCGTCAGCCCGCTCGACCGCCCGGTGTCGTGGACGCGACGTGTGGCGCCCCCAAGCTCGTCGAAGTGCGCCAGCATCCAGGGGCGAAGATTGGCGCGCTCCTCGCGTTCGAGGCCGTCGATCGCCGTTTGAACAGAAGCCAGTTCAGGGCTGAGAATTTCATCCAAGGGCCAGCTCCGCTTCATCGTTTCGCAAACCCGCGCCTGCGGAGCAGTCTGTCGCATCGTCCTGTCGTATGCCATCGCTCGACGGGCGCATCGAAGCGCCCCACCGTGACCGAGCGACCGAATTCTTCTCGCCACCCTCGCTTATCTATCGCGACCGTAGAACGCGAGCAAGTTGCCAGTCGCGTCACCTCGGCGCTGGTGCTCGTCTGACTTCCCTTATATCACTTGTAATCACATATTGTAGTAGAGGTAGTAGCCGTGATACACTCTGCCCAAGTTGCCGAGAATCATGCTCCCCGGGTGGGAGTGCAATCGGTGCGGACACAGATGGCTAGCACGCGGGAACGCGGAGCCGGCTGTGTGTCCCTATTGCCATAGTCCATACTGGAATCGAGATCGCGTCCGCAGCACGCCCGACATTGTGCCGGCGCCGCGACGCAAGAAACGGAGGAACGTGTGAGCGTAGGTTTTGAGAGCCTAGCGTCTGCACACGGCTGGGCGCACCGTCTCGGCCTCCTTCCCGTACCGCTCTACCCGCGCCCGCAAGGCCCGGAATACGTGATGCTCAACGGCGATCGCGGGAATTTCTGCCTGACATTTGCTCCGGTCATCGACGATCCCCGGAGCGTTACTTGGTCGTGCGACGTCGGCCACCACGTCGAGGTTACTGAGACCAGGGCCGTCATTCGCAAGTGGGATGGGAGCCAGCCGGAGACGATCCCGCTGGCGACGATCGAGAACGATCTGGAGCGCTTTAGGCGCTACCTAGAACACACCGATCCGCGGCTCGTCGAGACGGTCGTTGGGCATGTAATGAAGTGTCTCCACGTCCTGCGCGATGCGTTGACGGAAGCGGAGCGAGCCGACGATGCAGTGATCGCACTCTTGACCGCGCTTGCTGCGCGCTCCGATCAAGTCTCGCCGCAGGCTGTCGATCTAAAACGCTGGGATCTCGAAGAGTACGAGCCCGCGATGAAGCGTATTCCCGCGGGAACCTGGAACAGCGTCATGAGGTTGCTCCAGGAGCCCACCATCGAAGGATTATCGGTTCATCCGACGCTGCTGCTCCGGCATGCCTCTGGCCGACTTTTTCAAGAGGCATCCTATCGCGTCTCACTACCGCCTCAGATGTACCTTCCCGGCGTGGAGGATGCCCGGGAGATGAGTTCTTACGGTGCAGCGGCGTCACAACGGGGGCAGTACTCCACGCCGACGCGATTGGCGAGAACGCTGGTCGAGCAGTCGCTGCGAACACTGAACAAACACGCAGGCGGCGTTGTAGTCTTGGACCCGGCTTGCGGATCAGGTTCGCTCCTGCGCGAGGTGGTCCGTCAGGTCGCCCATCGTGACGACAACCCCGCCATCAGCGCGTATGGCTTTGATATCTCGCCAACTGCATGCGCGATGACGCGATTTGTGCTGCGCGCGGAACAACTTCAAAATCCGGAGTTGAACCTTAAGTACGACGTAAAGACGCTCGATGCGCTGGTGACCGCATGGCCGCGTGCGGACGTGATCGTGATGAACCCGCCGTTTGTTTCGTACGCTAGCATGCCGGCCACAGAGCGCGAGCAGCTAGGAAGTTTGCTGGGCATGAAAGCCGCAGCTCGCTTCGATGCATCGATGTTCTTCATGGCAAAGGCGGCGGAAGTTCTCGCCGACAAGGGGGCGATCGGTGCCTTCGTACCGTCCGCCACCCTATATGGACGCTCGGGACAATGGTTGCGCGAGAACTTCATGCAATCTCTCGCGCCACGCCTCGTAGCGGCTCTCGGGAACCAGTACGCCTTCAAGAACGCGCTCGTGGATGCGAACGTCTTTGTTGCGGCGAAGACAGCCGTGACACCCGCGGAGAAGACGACCTTCGTATGGGCTGACCACCGCCCATCATCAATGCTCGAGGCTCTGCGCCAACTACGGAAGAACCCGACCGCCGATATCGAGGCAGATGATCATTCTTTTTCCGTATATCAGCGTCACAGCACCATCGCGGAGCTCCCCGCGCCGCGGCTTCTCTCCGCACTCCAAGCGCTCGAACAGTTCGGGGCACTGCCGACCGTGTCCGAATACTTCGATGTTCAGATGGGCGCGCGCCCGGGCGACAACAAGGCATTCGTGCTGGACGCTAACGCATACGGTGCACTGCCTCGTGGCGAACGCAAGTACTTCATGCCAGCCCTGGTCAACGCCTCAATCGCGGAAGGTGAGATAGTCAGCAGCCGGTTTCTGTTCTACCCTTACGGCGACTATGATATCGCGAGCGAGCGCGAGCTGAAGGACGTCGTACCGCAATACTACGAGACGTACCTGAAGCCAAGCAAAAAAGCGCTCCGACAGCGAAAACGAGCTCACGCGAAGAAGTGGTGGCTCCTGAGCGAGCCTTGCATCAACGTATGCACGTACGGGCCAAAACTCGTCTCCACATTTTTTGGCTCGGCAGGATCATTCGCTTGGGACGAACGGGGGCGTTACGCGATTGTGCAAGGGCATGGATGGCTTCCAACGGACCAGTATCGCGATGCGTTTACTCAGCGTACGGCACTGGCATACTTAGCGCTGCTGAACAGCGACCTTTTCGAAACGCTGGTTCGCGCCAAATCGACGCACCTCGCCGGCGGCCAGGCCGACCTCTCGAAGCGCTATGTCAAAGACCTCCCACTACCTAACCTCTTTGGCGAGAGTGGGCCGGTTCAGGCGATCGGAGAGCTTTTCTCAAGTCTCGTGAAGATCGGAAAGTCGATGTCGGGCGGACGTGACTACTCGCATTCGCTTCTCGAAGACACAGTGCAGCTAGTCTACGAACACGCCGCCCGTGCCCACATGACGTAGATCTGATGATCGACAAAGCGGGGCTGTCGGTCGATATAGCCTCCTTCATCAGCAAGTGCAAACGCGCCGTATCGAGAGCGACGGCGCAGCGACTTGAGGCCCAGACGCTGTACGCCGGCGCACGAATGTTCTGCGATCTGCGTCTCCAGGATGAGCTCATTACGGACGGGCAGCTGGACCCGCTGCCGGTAATTCCTCTTATCGTGCACGGCTCTGACGGGCTTCTCTGGCTGAGCGTTCGTCTAAGCTTTAAACCTCGGCTTGAGAAACTGACGCATGCCCAAATCCGAGTGCTGAGCGGGGAACGCACCGGCAACAAGACTTGCCTGCTTCGCGTTGAGTGGGACCCGCGCGAGCTGTCTACAAGCTCCCTAGAAAAGGACCACGGGCAGCCCCATTGGCAAATCGACCCGGCGATCGCTCCCACGACCTTCGCCGGTTTTCAACTTGACGAGACGCGCCAAAGCGTGGCACCGCGGCTGCGCTATTATTCGAACGTCGATCTGATCCATCTTGCCATGGCCACCACCTTCCACCTCAAGAGCAGCGGCTCTCGCGTCTCGTCAGCAGATACCACTCCAGAGGCAGTCGCGCGTTGGCTTGAAAGAAGCGTCGCCTATGTACTAAGTCAATTGCGGTACGTCACTAAGAAGGTGCCGAAGTAGGCGCGCTCGGCAAGTCAGCGACGACTTGGTTATGAACGGCGATTTCATCCTCGCGGCAGCCGAACGGCGTCCGGTGCTGCTGGAGAAATACATAGTCGTCTACTTTCGCTAGGGAAGGCCAACGGTTCCGCGCCCCTACCGCGGCCACGGGGTCTTTACCAACGGTACCTTAACCCCATCTGGGCTCTTGAGCGGCGGCTATACCACGAAACGGTAGTGGCTAGGTGCGCTGCTGCGTCCGTGATTGACGCTCAAGATAGACCACGACCTGCGAGCATAGCCCGACGGCCAACTCGGCCTCGTTGAACGAGGGCCCTTTGCCTTCGGCGGCGTGACGGGCGCGATCAGACGCGAACCCCCATATCTTCTGGAGCGCCGTATTCAACGGCTCGGGTACGAGCGTCGGGTGACGCTTCAACAACTCGCCCAGCGTTAAATTGACATCACCAATCAAATCGCGTGCGAGGGCTTCGAGGGCGCTCGCAGCGTGATACACCGCGTCGCTGCAGTTCGGGTCAGGTCGTTTCGAGAGGTCCACGAGCGCACTATCAATGCGAGTCCGAGCCGTCGAGCGCCCTGACTCCGCAAGGAGCCGAGATGCCTCGATGCGAGCTGTCTCGAATGCCGCGTCGCTACGAATTACAAGTAAACTGTTGTCATCAAAGCGCCAGCCGACGCCTTCATCGACGAACGCATCGTTGATCGCACTCTTGAAGGGATCCCGAGCGGTATAAGGCAGTGCACTCGCCATAGCTTCCGCAACGTCGTAGACGCGATACCAGTCGCAGTCTCTAAGCATCTGGCGAATTTCGCCGAGCACATTGTCGTCACTCCAATTCTGGTCGTCCGGGCTCTGACGCAGGACGGTGCAAACGATCTCACGGATTCGCTTCGCACCGACTTGCAGCTTGACCGCTTCATCAAGGATCGCTACGCGAACTTCCGGCGGAGCGGCGTGAGTCACCCGGACCTCGGGCGCCGGCGCGAGGCCGTAACGCTTCGAGAACGGGGCCGAAGACTCTGGGAGATCGAACATGGTCAATCAAAGCTCCATTTAGCTAGGTGGTTCCTGCTTGTACGCTGGTCGGATCGCGCTGTTTCCTCTGCAAACAAGCCGGATGTCCGTCGGATGCGCGCGATAGACGTCGCGTCGAGTAGGCACCGAGTTTACATATTGTCCGACGCGAACAAATTCGACGAATGAGAAGTCCATCTCGCTAAGCCGCAAGTGAATCAGAATTGGCCTCCGTTAGCGCGAGTAGGGCGCGTTGGTCCGCATACTCAATCGGCTTGTCGGCCGTCACGTGCAGATACGCACTCCGTCTTATGTTGTAGACGACGACGCGAGCCAGCAGTTCGCATTCACGGGTGATTACGTATCTTGCGCGCACTTTGTGATTATGGATGCGGAGGGCATTATTTACCGATTCCACCAGAGATCGTGGGTGCGGACCACCCTCGGATTGCCTACGACGATAGCGTGCTAGCGCCATATCCCGGATAGGGTTACCGTTCGGCTTGTCCTCGACGGAGAAGTCGATATACGAGGGATCGCCGCCTAAGGACGCGATTCGCGCCAACGAATCCGCGGAGTGGTAAGCGTTGTCGGCGTGCCAGGTTTCGATGTTGCCGCAAAGAGCCCACACCTCGTCTACCTGGATGTCGAAGAACTTGATGTCCGGTACGTACGGGTCTGAGACAAGAGCGCTCACAATTAACTGCGTGTCGGTGTCGATTACGATGTGGGCTTTGCATCGCATAGCCCGGAGAAGCACCGTTTGCTCGCCGTCGCGCTTCTCGAAATGGATCTTGCTGTACGGCGTGCGATATTGGTGGCTGTCCTGGGCAAAGTTCTTAGCCGGCCCAGTCCCAATCCCGGTGCGAAACCCGAGACTTCGGAGGCCATCGCGAACGCGTTCGTCTTTCATGGCAGCCAGCCGACTCGCCGCGGACATGGGTTTTCCCGGAAATCCGGCTGCTGCAAGGATGGCAGGGTCCACGGCCTCGCGACTGGATTTCGCAGAGGCCGCGGCGATGAGCAGGTTCGCGTAGACCTCGTGCGAGGCCCGAGGGCGGCGCCCGCGCCGGCACCGCCTCGGAATGATCTCCTTCGGCGTCAATGAGGACACCAACGCTCGGACGAGTTCGGCCGTCCCACGCGGGAGGTGCGATCGGACCTGGTTGTACTTAGGATGCTTCCGGACGTCGTCGGAGCGGCCCGGCACCGCGATCGCCGTGCCCGCGTATTCCCGGGTGATCCAGAGTTCCGCTGCGCGCACGTGTTTACCTCCGGCGTTCATGATGCCGGTGTTGCGCAGCCGCATGTGCTGAGGGCACGAGCAATTTCGGACACCGTCGTCAATAGGCACAGCCCGTTGAGCTCGAAGACAAGGACCATGGCAAAGCGCTTCTTTGGCCACTTTGAGGGAAGTGCGGATCCCGACGATCTGGGCTTCGCTGAATCGCGACTTTCGCATGTGGCTTCCATTCGAGATCCAGACCTCGGAGTCCACATATCCTTGCTGCGGCTCCTTTCCCTTCGATATGGTAGCCGAACTAAGGGAAGCCCTCCGCTCGAGACCCGATCGCGATGCCGATCGTGCCCTTCGGATCGCCGCTGACATTCCAGATCACGCGTTGCCCGATTCGCCTGCCGAAACGATCTGCGCGGTTCACCATCTCATCATCGCCGTGCGCAATCAAGAGCGAGATCCCCGGCGGCATAATCCCGTTCATCATCGGGTCGAACGGCGGTAATTGCGCATGCGCATCGGCCGCGACCGCCTTTATCTCTTTCATCAAGCGCGACACGTCACCGCTGCCCTGGCCTGCCACGACGAACATTTTGATTTTGACTCCCACATCACTGCCGTCGAACAGCTCTTTAAACGCTGCCTTCTGCTCATCCGTCAAATGCCGCTCGGCGGTCTTCTTTTCAAGCTCCTCGATTCGAACCCGCGCGCTTTCCTTCACGGCTTCGATCCGCTCGTTGGTTTGGGCGTCAGCGATGTAGCTCGCCAAGGCGATTCCGACGCCGGCGAGGGCGACGACGATGCCGAACCAGAATCCCCATACTGCGCCGGACGAGAAGTCGAGCGGTACCCGAAAGCTCCACATTAAAGGACGTCTTCAACCCGGGTTCCGGCAGCCCCTCGACGTGACGCGCGATGCAACCTCGGGTAGCTGCCTTGCGGGGAAAACTTCGCACTGGTTCCTGGAGGCTTTGAGCTACCTTTACATCGAGGAAAGCGAACTGCTCGCTTTCATGTTGAAGTAGAGAGAACAGCCAGCTCGCGATTTACGACGACAACTGTTCCCCCACTATCGCCGGGTGCTAACCGTGGGTCGTCGATGCGGAAAGCAGCGGAAGCCGTCCCGTCCCCCGAACGCGTCACCCGCGCTGTATCAACGCGCTTCCCATCAATGAACGCTTGGAGGCTACGGGCCAAGCGGCGCTGGTCCCGCGCAATGAGATTAAGCAATACGAAGCTTACCGCAAGCCAGCTTGGTGTGCGCAGGTCGGCGAGATTTTCGAGAAGAGTTCGAAGCTGGTCTGGAATAGCGGGCTTCGGTGGCGATACGTCTTCGCCGGCACCGCGTGCGTGTTCAAAGTCGTCAATCGCCTTACTGGACGGGTCCATCATCACATGATCGAAATCACCATACTTCGACGGATCGTCATGAAGGAGGTCCCGTAGGTATGTTTCCAGGAAACCGAGTTCGTCGCCGATCTCAACATTGAGAAATGACGCATAGACTTCACGTCGCGCAACGTAGTGCAAGAACAACGACGGCAGCGTCAAGATGTCCGTCACTACTTCCAGATCATCGAGTGACAAGCTCAACGGCGCGTTCGGTTGCCCCGCGTAGATGAAGGCCTTAGCCGTATTGACGACATGCCCTAATTGCTCCATGGTAAGCGAGACAAGATGTACGTCGTCCAAATCTGCGCGACGGATATCGACTTTCGTCTTACCGTCGCGAAAAGTGGCTACCGGAACACCTTCAAGATATTCCGCAGCGCGAGTTACCTGCTCAAACGCCTTAAGCACGAGATCGCGCAAGGTATCCTCAACCCGCGACTCGACACCGGCACGCGCCGCATCCGCGAAATCGCCGCTCTTCACCTCAACGAAAAATAGCTGGCGCTCAAAGAGAACAAGAACGTCTACTTCGCCCTCGCCTTTCGCCGACTTGTACTTGAGGTTTTTGTAAATCGTAGCCCCGGAAAGCGCTCGCGCGAAAAGCCTCGCTGCACGATCCTCGCTATATGCGGCACGATGTTTCTGATAGTCTTCCCAACGCGGTGTTCTCTTGAGGACATCCTCGAACAACGTCTGCAGCGCGGGAAGAAACAGACCAGGGCTCGGCAATGCAGATCGACCGGCTATGGTCACTAACGGGTGTCGTTTCAGCGGTCCGACCGGTACGATGTACCAATATGTGTCAAGCTCGGCAGTAGTGACGCTAAGAGCTTCGGTAATGTGTTGCACCACCTCGCGCTGCAAGCCCGTCTCGCCAACAAGCTCATCAATATCCGGTGCACAGGCGTGCCGCGTGCGCAACGCGGTCCAAAGCAGTACCATCCAGGTGAGATGCTTGCGGATGTCAACGCCAGGGTTGGCCGTGCGGAGATCTTGCACGAGCGCAGCCGCGCTTTCGTCGCGAGCGGGCTTCCCTTTGAGCACACGGTCCACGTCCGCCAAGGCCTCGTGAGCTTGCCGCTCGCTTTCGGCAACCGTCGAATGAATTCGTCGGCCATAGGCATCTTCGACCGCCATAGCGTCATCGCAAGTAAATCCGATGGCTGCAGCGAGGTCAGTCGCGAAGGGCTCAAAGAGCGCACGAAGGAGAGCCTTTTGTTGGTGATCGTAACGCTCGACACGGACGGCGAGTTCCCAGGAGCGGATTGCGAACAGGGCACCAATGAAGGCATCGTTCGGTGGCGAACCATCCGGGGGTAGCTCGGGCTGAGGTATGATCGCTTTCTGCAGGTGTTCGGCAAGCATGTCGACGAGCTGCTTCGCCGTCGCGGACGAGATCGCTAACTCGTGCCCAGCCGCGGGGGCCTTCGCAAGGAGCAGTGCCAGATGCTCAACGATTGCATACGACTGACTCATCTGCTTGCCGGCGAGCTGCGGGTTAATGTGGTGATGGTTGAACACGAAGCCGAGAACGGACAAGGGATCCAGGCCGGCCACGCGAGCGAGCATGTTTTCGGAGTCAGCCCGTAGGTCCGCAGGCGCTTGGGCCGTCCACGCGGCGATACGCCGGCGCATCTCTGCGAATTGTTCAGGATCAGGAGACGCGTGTATGGAGATCCGCTTCGCCGTACGCCGAATGACTGCCGGCCCCACCCGGATTACTTCGTGTTGCGTACGCTTCCGGCGCTTCTTCGTGCCGGAGCGCTTTCTCTTAGCACTCATCAGCTCTTACCGTAGCAAGGCCCATACGCGACCAGTGTAGGGCGTCGCAAGCGATGTGTTGTCGGTCGGACAGCTTGATATGTAGTGTACGATCAGGGCTAGAGGATGTGCAAAGGTGCAAGAAACGACGAGGCCCGCGCGATGTCGGAGGGGGCAAAAGGAGCAATAGACAGCACCAAAGCGAAGTAGTTAGGGTCGGGACGCACCCGAGGGGTCCGACGAGGAATCTTTCGGCAAGTTATGGGCACCGCACTGGGCATGCTACAAATATCCCTGCATTGACGACGCCCTCGCCGAGATCGCGAGCGAGGAGGCTGCGGCCATCTGGGTCCTCCTGAGTCCCACATCCACTCTGGCAGCGAAGGTCTATCCGTCCATAAATTCACACCGACACTTGCTCGTGAACCCGTCGCCCAGACGCAGGGCCTTGGGGCTGAGGGAATCTAACGCGATGATGGGCATCGAGTGACCGGACCGCTCGCCGGCCGCGACGCGGCGGCCGATTTCGAGGCGATGGGGCAGCGGTGGCTTGGGCTTGGACACCTGGCATCCCCATTCTGGTTCTGCGGTCTGGAGCCCGGCGGAAAGGAACGGCCTGAGTGGCCGAGCATCTGGGCGACGCGCTACGGCGGCGCCGAGGTCATCGACGGGCGCGGCGAAGCCGGCGACCCCGACCACGCCCAGTGGTTCGGCCCGGACGCCGGCCTCCAGACGACCTGGCAAGGCTTGATCCGAACACGACTGGCGTTTGAAGGCAGGCCCGCCGACGACGAAGCGGTCCTCCGGCATCAGCGAGAGGCCTTCATCCGAGGTGACGGAGACGAGGCGGTGCTCGAGCTTTCGGCGTACGCCGCGCGCGGGCTGCGAGTCGAGGTTCCGCGCGAGAAGTATATGCGCGAGCGCATCGCCCGCATCAAGATCCTGCTCGGCGAGCACAAGCCGACGTTCCTCGTCTGCTACGGCCGGTCACGACGCCGGGAGTTTGCAAAGTTGTGCGGGGGAGCGTTCGATGCGGACGACTTCCGTTGGTCGGGCACGACGTTGTGCGCCCTGACCATCCACCCGACGCCGCGCTTCCAGCCAGCGCCGAAGCCAGAGCACTGGGATTCGCTCGGAAGCGAACTCCGGCGGCGTATTGACGGCTCGCGCGCAGAGCGCAAAGCCTGAGACACCGGGGCTCGGGCGGAGTATCGATCCGCCGAATCGCTCCGGTCCTTTTGGGTGTGATCGGTCCCCGGACCAATTCGACGAGCGTGCCTGGTCTTGGAATGCGAGCCGCAAACCGCGATGGCGCGATCATCGTACTAAAAGCCGACGGTAACCAACGCCTCAATGACCTCGCAGCACGCTGCTCGACGGTCCGCCATCTCCACTGCGCTCGACTTAGTTCCCGTAGAGCACCCAAATGCCGCGGCCCCAAGTGAGAGCCAGTAGCGTATTGCCATTCGCGACTAAGTCCGTCACGGGAACGAGTGGCAATTCTGTACCCATGCGAATCCACGACGGCGCATTTTCCGACGCTCGCCAAAACACCCCGCATTCGGTTCCGACAACATATCCGGACTTGAACGACATCAGCACGTTCGCCGCGCAACCGAGGTCTCCGGTGATATCGTCCCACGCTAGCGATGAGCTTGTCACGTCCATTGTTCGATAAATTTTGCCGCCCGACACGACCAGTGCCCCGCTGCCCTGGGCGACGATGTCGTCGACCTTCGTGGTCCACGGTACACTCTTTTGTGCGGACATTCCGCCGCTCGCCACTGCAAAGCCGCCGTCAGACCAGCCGAGTAGCGCGGTCTTATATTGAGAATCGCTGAATGCGAAGGCGCTGATGGAGCTTTTTGTGTTACGTGCGCTCATGGCTACCCATGAGCCTTTGGCAGCACCCCTGTCGCTCCTGTAGAGCTGAGTTCCGCCCGCAAACACAACCATGAAATCGGCAGGCGATACAATGAAACTCATATTCATTGGTGCGCCGGGAACGTTCGGGCCTAGTTCCGTGATATCGCCGCCGTGCTTTTGGACCCAGAGGTCGCCGAACTGCTGTTCGGCATAATACTGGTCTGCCATCGTAGGATCGAACGCAACGTGGCCCCCGTCGCCTCCAAGTATCTGTGTATAGGCGTAATTTGGCCCGCTCCCGGCGCCGGCGATCTGTAAGACGCCGTTGTCCTGCGTTCCGCCCATTACGGTCTGCGCTCCTCCGAGGGCGGATCCGCCGCGTACAAACTCGGCGATTGAGAGGCCATCGTTCAGATCGCTTGGCGTTCCGTTAACTGGGACACGCCAGATTCCGCCGTCATTGGCGTCGAGAACGTTACCGCTCGCGTCGAAGGCGAGCGCGTGATGGTCGGTATGGATCGTTCGGTTCTGCTGCGAATCCTGATCTATCAGAGTCCATGTTGTTCCACCATCTGCAGACCGTACGAGGCCAACGCCCCCCGCAATGACGACGTTTGGGTCGCTGGGGCTGACGGCCAATGCATTGTCAAAACTCCCTTGGCAATAGTCGTACGAGAAGCCGTAGGCATATCGAAAGTTGAAATAGTCGGGCGTTGAAGAAAGTCGCGTCCAGTGCGCCCCCGCGTCGGTACTTTTTACCATGCCGGCTAAGCAATCGTCGCTTGCGTCAGCAAAGCTTGCATAGACGATATTGTGGTCACTGGGAGCAATGGCAAGTGATATGACGAACTGCTCACCGGAGTGGTCGTCTTGGTCACGTTTCACGATAGCCGTCTTGTCCAGCTGCGTGAAGGTCGTGCCGCCATTGGTGGACTTCTCGATTCCGTTCTCGTCCGCAAGGTAGACGACATTCGCATTAGAAGCGTCTACGAATAGCGCGTCGACAGGCTCGGACCATCTCTGCACGAAGCCTTCTGCAGTTGTGTAAAGGTAGGCGCCCGCAGACCCTGCGACCCAAAATCGCGTCGAGTCTGACGGGTCGACAACGAGAGCCGATGTGTCTTCCGCGGGAGAATTTGCCATGAGGCTCCAGGTGGCGCCACCGTTAGTGCTAGCAAATACGCCGACGCCATCACGGTTATCGATGGTATGATGCATTTCTCCAGAGCCCGCGTAAAGAACGTTCGGCGCGCTCGGTGCGTACGCGATTGCTCCGAAAGCGAGCGTCGTGAGTCCGCCCGAAGAGTTCGCCCACATGCTGTTGTGGCGGCGCCAAATTCCACCGTTGGCCGCAGCAACCACCACGTCGCCTCCAGGTGGAAGCGCAAATCCGGAAATGCGCCCGCCGACGTGATACGAGTCAATTGCGTTGACAGACGTGGGACCAATTGATTGCCACTTTGCGTTCACATCAGTTGTCGTCGGTGCAGACGTCGCCGCAGTAAGCGTTAAGCTTCCAGCTATCCCGACGGCCGTGATGAGTCGTGTCATTCTTCATTCCTAGTGCGTGTCGTGGACGCCGCCCGAAGCTGAACGATCGCTCGCGCGGTGTCGCCCCACGTAAGTCGAGCAGTGGGTTCGAACGTGCCCCGCGCCGTGACAAAAAGGACACGCGTCCTCAAAGAGAGATCGACATAGGAGAGCAGGTCGGGTTCGATCGCAGCGACGTCCCGAGCAACGGACGTCGACAGCTTCCGAGCAACGGCACCGTGGAGCCGGTTTGTAATCACCGCCGCTCTGACGAATATGACCGCCGCATCTTGTCGGCTGATCGTCTGACCTGCGGTCGTCGGAATTCCGGACAAGATTCCGGTTCGTAGTGAGATTTGCATTGGGCCACGCGCCCATTGGGGGACAAGCACGTTCGACCATGTGCTCGTCGAGGCTGCCGTAGAATCAGCCGACGAGGGCGCAATCGCAACGTCAGCAAGATCGAGCGAACGATCTAGTAGCGTCACCAGTTCCGGGATAGTAATAGGCGTCGTCACGTCGCGACCGCGCGATTTACCATCTCCTCGGACGATCGAGAGCGACTGCAGTAGGGACAGAGCAGTGGCTGCGTTCGATGGAGCTGCCTCCACGGCTACAAATTTGAACGTGAAAAGACACGCGAGCAGTACCACGGTCGCCCGCCAGCATTGACCGCACACCCGGCGCTTTCGCATGATTGTTCTCCACCACTGGAACCGAGACGTGCAACGAGCCTACGCTAGTTCCGGCGAGCGGACCTTCCGGGCAAGCGGCGAACTACTATTGAGGCTAAATCCGTGGGGCAGTGAGCGCAGCACTTGGTCGCGCCACGCCGGGGTGTCGATCTCAGGGGGAGGGCGCGCGTAACCTTGGCTTTCATCCTCACTGGCGTAGAACGGAGAAGAAATGCCGATGCTTCAAGTACTTTCCGACTAACATCTGTATGAAAAGTCGCCGCCTTTCGCATGCCCTCGGCGTCGAGGTTTCGGAATTGAATCTCGTCACCGACCTTGGTACGAGCGAGATGGCCGATCTCCGCGCGCTCTGGGCGGAACATCTGCTGATCGTTTTTCCGCGGCAACAACTTACAGGGGCGGATATGCTGCGTATCGCTAACGCGTTTGTTGGTTCTTCTTTAGCAGAGCTGCATCCCGAGCGCACCGCCGGTCCGTGCTCGGCCGGGATGCCAATCGTTGGAGAATGGGACGGCTACAAGGATGGCCACAATTGGCATTCCGATAAGTCCTTCACTACAGAGCCTACCGCGGGAACGATGCTGTATTGCCATGCGACTCCGGTAGTCGGCGGCGACACGATGTTCGCCAACATGTACACGGCATACGAGTCGCTTTCACCAAAGATGCGGGGCATCGTCGAAACACTGTCAGCCGTTCACGTTCGGAATCTGCGGCTGCGACCACTATATCGCCCGACGCCTGACGGGAGCGACACTGTTCACAGGTCGATAGCGGAGGTGGAACGACGTCACTCCGCGAGCGGCGTCGCGTCTGTCCATCCAATTGTGCTCATTCATCCGGAGACGCAACGAAAGGCCCTGTACGTCGGCAGCCGCATTGACCACATCGTCGGGATGAGGCGCGCCGAAAGCGATGCAATGGTCCGCTTTCTGAGTGAGCATGCCGCGACTCTGGAGTTCACATACAGACATCACTGGGACGTTCACGACCTCGTGCTCTGGGATAATCGCTGCCTGTTGCACATGGCATTATGCGATTACGATGTCGAACGTGAACGCCGGGAATTCACTAGGTGCGTCATTGTTGGCGAAGCGGGCAGCGAGCCGCTCGACTTCGAAGACGACCGAGATACGCTTCAATTCGAATCATGACCCTGGCCGGAGCATTTCCTGACCGAAGCGCCGATGCGCAAATCGTTGACAAAACGTCCAAACTGCTTTACCTTCGAACGAGCCCCTTCGGTTGGGGGCGAGACGAGCATCGGAGCGAGTGCTCGCCAGTTCCACCCTTGCTGAACCACCGCTACTGTTTGAGGAGTGCGACATGCCCGGTGATGCTTCCCAGGCCAATTTCCAGATCTCCCTGGACGAAGAGACGGCGAAAAAGTTCTTCCGTTTCCTGAAACAAGAGGGGCTCATGCAAGCCGGCTTCGAGGCCCGCGAAAGCGGCGGCAGCGGAGTAGTGCTTGAGGTGACCGACGACACTGCGCACGCGCAATAGCGCGCCGGCTGCACGGTTGCCCCTTGCAGATACGCGTGCGCGGCTCCCTCCGCGTGGCGCAATAAGATGCATGCCCTGACGTCCAGCTGGCGCACAAAGACGCTCGCGTCGACGCGCCTGAAAGCCAGCGAGCTGGGAACAGCGGTCGGCGTCACACGGGTAACCGATATCACGTGGCTCGACCGGATCGGTATCCCCGTGTATGCAAGCATCCGGCCAAGCGCGGCAGTTGGTTCTTTGTGCGTTTGTGCCGGGAAGGGGTCTGTTCCCGAGGAGGCGCGCGTCGGGGCCATCATGGAGGCCGTTGAGTTTGCACTCGCTGAGTCGAGCCCAGCGAGGCTTCGATCATTCGAAACGAGCATCGCTTCGGTAGGTGAGCAGGAGGCTCTGCGTGCGCCGTTCGTCGGGTTCTGCCCGATCTGGCAGGCGCCGATCGACTCCAAATCCACCCTAGAAGTCGTATCGGCTACTGACTTTGAAAGCGGCGACGAAATCGCCGTACCGGCGGAGCTCGTGCTCCTCCCCTACGGGAAACGACGGCTATTCGGCGTCACTTCGAACGGGTTGTGCTCTGGCAATACGCTACATGAGGCATTGCTACACGGTCTTTGTGAGCTCGTCGAACGTGACATCCTCGCATTCAATTTCTTTGTCGACGCCTCGGCAATGGTCTCGGACAACGATCTTCCGGAATGCGTCCTTCGATTGGAACGCCAGATTCACGATGCTGGAATGGTGCTTCATTTGCGTGCCACTCGAAATTCGTTCGGCGTCCCCTTCTTCGAGGCGTTCATCGTCGCCGATGATGGTGACCCCATCAGCATAGCGCGCGGGAGCGGTGTGCATCCGTCTCGTGACGTCGCCGCGGTCAGGGCGATAACAGAGGCCGCGCAAAGTCGGCTAACCTACATTCATGGAGCTCGGGACGATCTAACGGAACGAGCTAAGTATTTCCTATCGAGGGAACCGGATGCTGAACGGCTGGAGACGTCCCGCTTGCTTGCGCGCATCTCTTCGCGCGATCACTTGATCAATTTCGTGGATGTGCCGTCGCTACCGTGCGATTCAATCGAAGGTGCGATCGACGTCCTCCGGCAGCGCCTCGCCACGAACGGCCTCGCCCAGGTGCTCTATGTCGACCTGTTGCCGGGATATGATACCTTGCGCGTGCTTAGGGTCATCGTACCGGGGCTAGAATCGTTCAATTCGAGGCTTCACCGGATCGGCAGACGACTGGCGAACTTCATCTCAGGCGCGTGAACACCACCGTATTCGCTGGGCCGTCCCTTGTTGGGGTAGCGTCAGACCTCGTAGGGAGCCCCCAGTTTCGAATTGCACCTCCAGCAAAACGAGGCGACATTGATGCGATCGTGCGCCATAGCCGGGGAGTCGGTACCATCATCCTCGCCGACGGCCGTTTCCATTCGGAACTCGCCGTAACGCATGCCGAGCTCCGACGCGCGTTGGACGCAGGTTGGGATGTGTGGGGGGTATCCTCGATCGGCGCGATCAGAGCGTGCGAGATGCGCTCGCTCGGGATGATTGGATTTGGTGCCGTATACGAACGGTTCGCTTCAGACCCCGACTTTTCGGACGACGAAGTTGCGCTGTTGCATTCCGGAGAAGCACCCTTTAGACCACTTTCTGAACCGCTAGTCCACATCAGGGCGTTAGTCGAACACCTGATATCTATTGACGCCGTTTCCGACGACGAGGCCCGTCGAATCATCGCCGCTCTAAAGCAGCGGTGGTTCGGCTATCGTACAATCGACGTTCTCCAAGAGGCAGTGACGTCATGTTCGAGCAAGCCTAGGAATATTTGCGAACACTACACCTCGATGATCTCGTCTTTCCGTATCAAAGTTAAGGACCTGTCAGACCTGCTGGATCTTCATGCAAGCCGGTAGGACGCAGGTGCTACATGCTCTCGAGGATGCCTCAATTCAAAGACCCTGTTCGCAGCGGCGTTCCTAGGCAGCGAGAACGCGCTTGCGATGAAGAGCAGATCGGGTCGCGACGTGCAGCCGAGGGTCGAGGACGCCTGCGCCTATTGTAGCCGGAGATAGTATTTGCCGACGCGCCGACGGCGCGGAGATATTGAATGTCCTGAGAACGCGGGGAGCCGCGCGTGAATCGGGAGCAAGATCGTTCGGCAACGTGACGAAGTCTCGACACGTGCCGTGGGACAACGCGCTCAACACCGGCAAGGGCCGCGACTTCCAGGCCTTGGCTGCCGAGCTGCTCGGTGAGCGGCTCGGAACGCGGTTCCTGATCGACCAGCCTATTCCGATTAGCCGACCGGCGAAGGAGCATCGGTTCGACCTCGTCTCCGAGGATCGCAGGCACGTCGGCGAGTGCAAGAACTATGCGTGGACCGAGACCGGGAACATGCCCAGCGCGAAGATGGCGTTCCTGAACGAAGCCGTGCTGTATCTCTCGCGCCTGCCGGCGGACGTCCACAAGTTCAAGGCGCTCCGCCTCGACCTTCACGTCCGCCGCAACGAGACGCTGGGGGCGTATTCGTCCGCACGTACCGCCATCTGCTGGACGGGCTGACGATCTACGAAATTGACCCAGCCACGCGTACCATCGAAGAGCACACCTTGCGGAGCTAGGAACACGCATCGCGCGGTAGCTGGCGCAACGTCTCCGCGATGGACTGCCAGTATGCCTTCGCCCGGCTTTGCCCATTAAAGGGCCGCTGCCCATAAAATCGGGGCTGGGCCAGCTCGAATCATTTCCTGTCGTCGCCCGCGTAGCGTGATGGCTCCGCCCGCCCGCCGTGGGACCTCCTTCCCGATGAGACATGGGCTGCGTTGCGACGCGCGGAAGCTGCAGGATTAGTCGTTGATCGCGGCGCCGTTTATGAGTTGTCTGTCACCATCACCGAAACAGCGGGCAATTCCAGCATAGTCGGCAGCGTAACGAACCCCGCACCGCGACAGATTTCCTGGAACGCCACTACTGCGACGGTGACGGTCGTTCCAGGCGACATTTCCACCCAGACCATTGCCATCATCACCGATGGAGTACGAAATCCGGTGATCCCGGGAGTTGGCATCTGGCCGGTTCAGATACTTCCACAATTCGACCTGTAGAGAATGTCCTCAGCGGCGGGGCCGCGTGAACAACCGGAGCCGGGAGAACCGCCGCATTAGTCGATAGAAAACTCTCCTCGTGTGATAGGAAATGGATTGATAGAATATCTGAGCCGGCCGACGAACGAAGGCGTAGCGCCCTGGGCCCACGTAGCCGTAACGGCGCCTAAATGGACTACTTCATATTCCCTAGCGCGTTGATCGTTTTGTCTACAGCGGCGAGCCCCTGAACCGCCTTCTCATGAAGGGCAGGCGTAGCCGCATGGTCGCGGACATCTACGAAAATCGCTCGGCACTTTGCGAGAGCTGCAACACCGATCTTTAGGTTTAGCGACGTTATTTCGCCAGAAGCGGAAAAGTACAGGTCACTAGCCTCAAGAATCAACTCTTCCTGCCGTGCGGCACCATTCAGCCGATCGGCCATCTGTTTGTGTTCAAACGCAGCTGCCTCGCATGCGGCTGCCATCAGTTTGAAATCACTGGTCTTTAGCTTGCTTGTATTTCGAGCATAGCTCTCGCAGTGTGCTTGATCTGTTTCCGCGCTTGCGGCGTGCATTAAGGGGTGGCGATATAGTCACAGCCAGACCCAAAGTGAAAGGAACGAGCAGAGACTTATTGGCCATTTCGCGTGTCACGATCGCCAGCGGCGTCAGCTTCCTTACGGCAGACGTACGCGCCGTACTTCGTGCTTTGAAGCTGTCGTACAGTTTCTCTCGTGACGTTTGGCATTGCAGGGTAGTTGAGTGCCCTCAGGCACTTGCTGATAGCGTCAGCTGCAAAATCCCGCCATTCGCTTTCGAACAGCTCCGCGCTGCCGCTGAATTCAGTCGTGACGACGTCCTGATGCGCGGGCTCAATGTCTCCGAGCGTCAAAGGTCGATCCGCTAGGTCATCCAACAGTTTATGATTAGCGAGCCGTGCTACAGAGATGATAGCCTCCGTCTTATCGCTGTACTCGTGCGCAAGAGCGGCCGCAAACGCCATCATCTTTGTCAGCGTTTGGACGAGCGTACCGATGCCGAGGACGCGATCGCTGCCGACATACTGTCCATCCACGGTGATGTCGTCGGGTGACACGCGAGTGAGCACAAAAAGACCGTCGCGGCGGAAGCGATAGTATTCGCGATACTCGGTCGTGCCTCTGCGTGAGATGTTTGTGGTCACAGCGAAGCCGTCCTCAAGATTAACAGCCTTCTCAGAGCCTAGGATCGGAAAACTAGAGCCTGCTCGCTATGCCGCGTTCAATCATTTCCAGGATCCAGCCCAGCGCCTCCGCAAGGCGTCCGACGTCGCCGAAGTCGCTCTGGTTCACGCTGGCGACGTAGTCGCGGAAGCGCGTGCGGCGCTGTCCGCCGCCTTCCCGCGGATTGTTGCCGAGCGGAATGCCAGAATCCCCGAACACGCGGTCGATGTCGCGCAAAACGAGCAGTCCCGAGCAGGCGTCCTCGAATTCGCCGAGAGTTCGCGCGCTGAATCGTGGGGTCACCCCGCTAGGCTTCGCGCCGCGATCCCCTTTTCGATGCTCCATACACCAGGACTCGATGCGTCCCTACGCCGGCCGGCCGGAAGTGGCCGGCCAAGCCTCAGGGAGACTTCAATGGCGACGCTGTCGACCGCCGGCTGCGGGGCCGCGCGTCCCGGTATGACAGCATTCTTTAGGGCATCGCGCGAATGGCGATACCACACGCCGCTAGCCGATGCGGCGGTAAGCTCTACGGGTGAGCTCTATACGAGGAATGGACACGAGCAATAGCGGTCAACGCGGATCCCTATTTTGAGCGGTTCATCGAGTACGCGAGAGCCGAAGATGGCGTCGGTCGGTCCCGGATTGACTTCTGCTGTCATCGGCACGCGAGAATCGCCGATGCACGTAGTCGCGATCGTGCGGACCTAACCGACTTGGGTGAGTTCTCCGACGACGCAGCCTTTCTCCGATATGTCGAGCCGAATGAGGTAGACGACGATCGCGACTAAGACGCTCGTGTCTGCTAAGGTGCTTCAACTCGCGAGCGAGACGGGCGTGCGGATCTCGTCGCCTTCCGCGACACATTTATGCCCGAGCCGCTGGGCCTGACTCCACTCGACCACGCACGACCGTCGAAGAGCTCTTGCACGGCGCCAACCGGACGCCTCCACGCTAGCGGCGCCAGCGCCGCAACGCCGCCTTCTTGGCTCGCGCGCGATGGGCGATGACGCGACTTCGCGGTCGCGCTGGCGCCTCTGGCGACCGACGAACACCTCGGACACGACCCCGCGCGTCCATTGTTTCGCAAAAATCGCGTCCCCGTATGCGCAAACGCTCCCAGATGATTGCGCGCTCGCGAGGCGGAACGGCGCGCAAATGTGTCCGCTACGGGACGGTAGGCGGGACATCAGGCGGAGGTTCCGCTTGGGGGGCCGACGGGGTTTCCTCCCGGACCGGCGGCAGCGCGGCAAGCGGCGGCGTATTACCGACGTTTGACCGCAACATCGCAGACCCATGTTCGAGTTTATCGGAGATTTTCCACTCAAACTTATAGGTCCCACCCATCAGCGGATACCGTACCGAGAAATCGATCCCACCTTCATTCCCAACGACGCATTCGTTGAAGCGCGCTGATTCACGCTTGTTAATATACTCGTCGTCTGAAACGTTGGCGATAATATGACCATCTGTGAGTACGAAACTGTTCTTATCGGTCGGCCGAACGCATACCAGAAGGTGGGCGACTGGGTACTTTTCGTGCACGTAGTAGAACTCGCCGGCCGCCCCGGCTCCGAAATGGCGTCCCTTAACCCCATTGATAGGCGGACCGGCCTTATACCGCACCACGAAGTCGAACAGCGACCCGGTCTTTAACGGGTTTGCGAGAGCAAATCCCCACCGTACGTTTAGGTTGTTATTCGAGAAGTCCGGTCCGCTACGCGCGACATTATCGAGATGGTTGACATCTAGCCAGCATTCGAGCACTGGTCCGTCGAGTTCATCATCCTGCTGAAAGAGTCTCCCCAAAGATGCGTAGGCCTTTACACTAAAGTGTTCGCGAAGCTCGGTGCTGCCGTCTCTAGGGTCAACCGTGATCTCTATCTTGGCCTGTTCAAATCCGAAGCCATTTCGGAGCGCCGCGAATGAGCCATACAGCTTCGCGCGACTTGCAGTTCTCGCGTCATCGGGCTTGCGGACGAGCGCTAATTCTGAGAATAGAGTACTAACGTCTCCGACTCGGAAGAACCGGCCGAGTCGAATCGACAATGCGAAAACAAACTGTGCCGCCGGCGACCGGAAAAACGCCGCGGGTCGTCGTTGCGCGACGAATTTCGAATAGAGTTGCGAGACCCACAGAGCGGCAAGAATCGGGCACACGTAACCGTATGCGTGTTTCACGGGGTCGAGGAAGACCCACGACAAGACTGCGGGCGTCCCCGAAGGCTGTTGGGCATTGTTCGAGAGTTGTTCGCAATATGCGGCGAACACTATTACAAGGACCACGACAATCAATTGCCGTCCGCTGATAAACTCGTCCGCATGCCGCCGCAATTCCGGTAGCGCGTTCGCCGCGTTCCCGAGGTCCAGTTCGTCCTCATCGCGCTCTAACACGGTCGTCGCCGCGATCTCGGACCCTTCGGCAAAGTACAGAGCGACCAGAAAGAAGGCGAAGAAGCCTAAGGCTGCGATCGCAGAGAATGCCTGTACCGCCGTCAGATTGTTGACGAGGCCGACGCAGGCGTAAATTAGGGTCATTCCACCGAGAAGCAGAATGATGATCAGATACCATCCCGTAACGATGGCGGTCCACCGCGTCGGCTTCGATCTGTATTCTGGCGGAACTACCTGGACGTTCATGCCTCACCCGTTCACAGGCCGTGGCCTGATTAAGTCGTAGCCAGGACGGCATGTTTCTGAACCGAGCGACCCCCTCCTCGGAGAAAAAGAAGGACGGCTACGCGCATGCGCAACCGCCCCCACTTTCGAGGTTGTAGCTGTCGAGGTTACTTCGTTACTAGTGCTTCGTACCGCTCATCGAATTGTTCTCCCGAAAGTAGGGGGTTGAGGGCGCTGCCCCTGTTGGGATCGTCCTTTAAGTGCTTCGGCACTATACCCTCTTCGCGCGACCCCAAGACCCAGGTTCGGCCCGATAGGTGGCGCTCCAAAGCACCGACCGAAACCTGCGGCGTCCGTCAGGCGCGCTCCTCTTAGGGAGCTCAGGGGCTGACGGAAGCCGAGCTCTACTCGGGGCAAACGCCTGTTCGATTGGAAGCAAACTGCCGTCGGGTGAGGCCTTTGGGCGACTCAGCTTCCGTGGGGCAGTCGGCACGACGGTCAGACCCAGTAGCAAGCATGCACCTCACGTCCGCGCCCTCTTCGCGGTCGGAGGTACCATCGACCGCGTCGGTCCGAGAGGCGAGCCGAGCAAATCGAGCGCAGCGCACCTCGGCTCGGTCGGTATCGCAAATGATGAGGTGGCTCCAGCGTCTGCCTAGTGCCAGGCGACCAGCGGCCGGCCCTATGGCGCTGATTGTGCGCCTCGAAGGGCAAGCGGTTCAACGGCCCGACATTGGATAACCCGCGACTCGGTGCGCGCGCTGAACAGCGCCGCGGCGTGGAGAAGCCGGTATCGATGAGCAAGGTCCTCGTCTTTCTCTCGCATATCCATGAGGAGGCGCCCCTCGCCGAAACCGTCAAGGCGTTCATCGAGGAGTCGTTTTTAGGACGTGCGGAGGTGTTCGTGTCGTCCGACCTTCGAAGCGTTTCGTTTGGACAACAATGGCTTGCCCGCATCACCGAGAGCCTTCGGGACTGCTCCGTCGAGTTAATCTTATGCAGCCCGGTTTCCGTTGAACGATCGTGGATAAATTTTGAGGCGGGCGCCGGCTGGATCAGGGGCATACCCGTGATTCCACTGTGCCACTCTGGTCTCGATCGTTCGGGCCTGCCGGTGCCCTTGAATCTCCTCCAATCGGCCAATGCATCGGACGCTCAACACGTGCGCGGAATGCTCCGGACGATCGCGGAAGCTCTGCAATCAGACGATCCGCACTCAGACATTTCACCGTTTGTTGAGGCCGTGCGAGCATTTGAGGAGAACTACATCTTCTGGAATCGCTTTGTAGCGGAACGAGATGCGGTCGCGGCCGCGTTTTCGGGATCTCCCAAGAAAGCTGAGTCCTTTCTGTCCGGATCCGACTTCAACTTGAACCTCAAGGAAATCGACGTCTATCAGATACGTCAGATGATCCCATTTCTGACCGCGCATGGATTGGTTGCCTTCCTGCAGACCGGCGGCGCGATGAGCGACTCAACGGGAGAATACTATGTGTATGGGTTCCGTTTCCCGGAAGAGTATCGAGCGAAAGTCGCCGAGCTGGGAAATCGCGAACGACATGACAGAAGATAGTCGAACAGTCGGAATGCCGGGCAGCCCTCGTGAGTCGACACTTGTAATCAATGAGCGCTTGGCTGTAACTACAATGACCATTAATGAAATTGGCGCATTCGCCGGGGAGTTCGTGCTGCTGACATGGTTCGACGGCCAAACGCTGTTCGGTACCATCCGCGGCGCACGGCACTATCACGGCGCGTACGAGATAATCCCGCGTCGCGGGAATCTCCCAGCACATCTGCTCGATCCGGAAAAGGTGCGATCGATTGAATGGGCGAGCCCAATGGATGAGGAGCGCGACTTCGCCGCGGCCCAGCGCGACGCAGATCAGTGGTTGAGTTGGTGGGGCGAATTGTGCGCACGTGTCAACGGAGCGTTCGGCGTGCGGCGCGGGAATGAGCCGACGGACTCTCCCTTCGTGGTTGGACAGTACATGGTGATGTGGAGCCCTGGTGAAACGACCCGCGAGCGCACCGTGCTGGTGTCTCGAACAAGAGACGCGGCCCATCCAGGCGTGCCAAAACGGTCCTTCACGCTCGCTATCTCGCTCGCGGACCATGCGGAGGATGTCGCAAACGACATCGTCGCCTGGATCAACCGTGGATAGGGCGATTTCGCCCGTGGCGCGGCGGTGTCCGCTGCTTCCCGCGGTCCAGAGCGCGCTCGCAGTGTAACGCCTCTCGCCCGACGGCCTCGTTGAGGAGGATGTTCGGTTTTCGGCCCCAGGCACAGACTCGCGTCGCGGTCGGGAGGCTTCCTTTGAGACTCGAAGGCGTGTTTGCATGAGAAAGAATCGGACTAGTCGTTGACGGTGATGGTCGGATCATCGTAGACCCGCCGGAGAAGGTCCGGGATGCAGGTCGGCCGACGCACTTGAAAGAGGCCCGGACGTTCCCACCCGGGCCTCTTCGTGCTCACCAGTGCATTACCGAGAAGATCAGGTGCACGATGATCGCATAGGCAAATGGTTTCAGTTCGGGTAGGACGTGGCCTAGTAGCCGCTGGGGCATTGCTTCTGTCTCTTCTTTCGAGCAGAAGCGACCGACTGGGCGCGAATGTGAGGTTAGCCCCTGCATGCCGGGG
>Ga0182024_10003762_pt1 | contig 35672 bp, 29 predicted proteins | sample P32metaG_FD_120480 | JGI IMG/M metagenome (GOLD analysis project Ga0182024, IMG submission 120480) | Permafrost microbial communities from Stordalen Mire, Sweden - P3-2 metaG (Illumina Assembly) | ecosystem: Environmental > Terrestrial > Soil > Wetlands > Permafrost | place: Sweden: Stordalen...
AGTCGAAAAAGGCGCCGCGATGACCGTTGAGCGGATGTGCGAGTTGGGTCAGGTCAGCCGGGCGGGCCTATACCGGTTCGAGCCGGAAAGAAGGCCGGCAGACGCGGAACTGGATGTGCGGGACGAGATCCAGCGCATCGCCCTGGAGTTCCCCTGTTACGGCCGGCCGCGGATCACCGCAGAGTTGAAGCGGCGCGGCGGGGCAGTGAATCACAAGCGGGTGCGCCGGATCATGCGGGAGGACAACCTGCTCTGCCTGCGAAAGCGGAAATTCGTGGTGACCACAGATTCCAATCACGGCTTCGGTGTGTACCCCAACCTGGCGGGAAGCATGGAACTGACCGGCCTGGATCAGTTGTGGCGAGATGACATCACCTATATCAGGCTGGAAACGGAGTTCGTCTATCTGGCGGTGGTGCTGGATGCGTTCTCACGCCGGGTGATTGGCTGGGCGCTGGATCGCAGCCTCGAGGACGATCTGGCGATCGACGCCCTCCAAATGGCTTTCCGCCGGTCCTCATGCGCGCAACTGTAGCTCGCCTGAATGAGTTGGGCGGTAATACGCACTCGTTGACATGAGTTTCAGCGGCGCCGAAAATTTCGCGAACCATTTCACCGTGCCTGCAAGCGGGGCCAAGCATGCCAGCTACTGAACGGCGATTGTGACCGGCATGCTTTGTTGCCCGGCTCCGGTGAGCGTTACGGGAACCTGGCTGCCCGGCCCAACGCCATTCGGTACAGTAGCGTTCACCTGGTATAGGCCCACAAAGCCCGGAGTCAATCCGGAGAACAATACCTTCGCCGCGATTCCACCGACGGTCACGCTGATCGGCTCAATGGTCTTCGAAATTTGGCTGAGTGGGGCGGCGGTACCGGTGGGCACAGCCGGATTCACCTCGCCGAGACCGGTGCAATAGATTACGATCGGCTGGCCGGCCTTCACAGGATTGGCAGCATCGGCGATGGGCTGGCTTCCATTCGCGTCCACGCCGACGATAATGCCCTGGCCCTGGCCGGATGCGTCCACGGTAAAAATGCCGGGAGCGGCGGCCGCCAAGATGACGGACTGTGGCACCGAGATGCTGCTCGAGCTCGAGACCACAACTTGCTGGGGGGTGTTCACCGCGACACCGTAAGGAACAATCGCGTTGACCTGACCGTTATTCGCAAACAGCAGCGGCGCGCTCTTTCCAGCGAGTAAGAGACTGCTTCCGGCCAAATTCAATGGAAGCGGCACACTGGAGGCCGTGCCTTGACTTTGCGCCAGGTTGGTTCCGAAGAGCGTGATCAAGCTGCCCGGCGCCAGGGGGGCCTGCGCGGCGAAGCTGGCGGCATTCACGATGGCTCCAGTTCCGATCACCGGCGGCTGGCTATAAGTCTGGAATGCGCCCTTGATTTGTACTTGACCTTGGAGCTTCTCCGCCGGGATCTGGGCGGTGGCTGTGACCGTGACTTGCGACGCGTTGTGAGCGGGCGTCCAGGTTCCGGCCCAGGTTCCGTTCTTGAGCGATATCAGTCCGAGGGCTGGGTCGCCGTTGGAGAAACTCACAGTCACGTTACCGGTGGTCATCGGATTGGCGCAATCGTCGATCACGCTGACCGACACCTGCCCTGGGAATCCGGCGGGAATGCTGAAGCCGTCCTCGAGAAGAGTGAAGACCGGAACCAGTGTGGTAGGCGTGCAAGTTCCCGAAGCTTCCGGGCGGGCTTCCGCCGCTGGCGTGTTGGAGTTGGCGGCAAGCAGAACCAGGACGATAGCGACGCTGCGCGTACTGCCGTCCGAGAAGGACATTGTCAGCGAGCCGCGGTACACTCCGGCGGCGAGACCGGAGGTTTGCGGCTGGATCACTACATTGATAGGTTGTGCCTGCGTGACGGTGGCACTCTGCGGCAACGAGGTAAAGAAGCCTTGTCCGTTACTGGTGATCTGACCCGTGTGGAAGATCACAGGATTGCTGTTCGTGTTTTGGACTTGAACCGTTTGAGATCCGGGTAATCCGCCGCCCGCCACCGCCGAGAAGATCAATCCCGTGGGTTCAACCAGGGGCCCGATATTGGAGCCGGGCGGAAGCACGTTTAAGATGATGGAGACGGACTGGGGACTGTTATTAGCACCCGGAGAGGTCACTTGCAGGGAGCCATAGTAGATGCCTGCGGTCAAGCTGCCAGGATCCACTCCCACCCGGACCTGCGGAACGATCGACGACGACGCATCGCTTTCGCCGCTCAAGGGAAAGGCGGACAGCCACGGCCCACCCGAAAGGGTGCCCCCAGAGATGTTGAAGATCATCTGGCCGACGCCGGTGTTCAGGATGCTGAAGTATTGCGGCGGGGCTGGCCCTCCACCTTGCACGGCGAAGAAGGTTAGGCCGGTCTGCGGGATCAGGATGGTCTGCAAAACAGCAGATACGGTCATGGTGACGGGGACCACCACGCTCTGCGCAGGGTTGGCGCTGGAGATCGCTACCGTGCCCGAGTAAGTGCCTGGCGCCAGCGACGAAGGATTCGCGGTGATGCTCACCGCTGTGGCGCCGAAGGCGTTGATCGTGCCACTGGAGGGCGAAGCTGAAAGCCACGAGCCTCCCGACGTTGTCTTGGCCGTCACCGAAAACGACAGCGATCCTCCACCGATGTTCGAGACCGAGATGGATTGCGTGGCGCTCGCCGCCTTCTGAACGAAAGCGAAGGTAAGAGCTGCCGGCTTTACGTTCAGGCTAGGCTGGCCGGCCGCGGTGGTGGTGAGCGTGACGTTAATGGTCTGGGTAAACGGAGTGGCGTTGGGCGCGTTGATGGTGATTGTTCCCTGATTGGATCCCGCCGGCAGCGCGGACGGGTCGACCGTAATTCCAAGAGACGCAGGCATGGCGCCGTTCGAGCTGGAAAGCTTGAGCCAATTGCCGTTGGAAGTCGCGGACGCGGTGAATGGGCTTCCGGTAATCGATCCGGCGATATTGACGCTTTGGTTGACTGGAGTGGAACCCGCCGGGGCCGTGAACGCGAGAGTGGTGGGATTCACCTGGAACGACGGCAAGTCGATCAGGACCTCGCGAACCCGATTGAAAACGAAATCGGTGGTGAGGACGTTGCCGGCCGAGTCCACGAATACGTCGCCGGGGCCGCCGATCGCTGCATTGGTCGCGAGACCGCCATCATTGAAACCGGTCGCCGTCAAGGATCCGGCAAAGGTGCTGATGATGCCGCCGGGAGTGACTTTGCGAATGGCCAGATTGAAAGTGTCGGCGATATACATGTTGCCGGCCGCATCGAAAGCGACGCCCTCCGGGTTAAAGAGCGCGGCTGCGGTGGCGGGGCCGCCGTCGCCCGAATAGCCTCCCACGCCGTTACCTGCTACGGTAGCGATCGTGGAGGTGGCCAAGTTAATGCTTCGCACCCGGTTGTTTTGGGAATCGGCGAAGTAGATGGAGCCGTTGTGGAATCGCACTCCGATTGGATCGTTGAGCAGTGCGTTTTGGGAATTTCCTCCATCCCCAGCGAAGCCCGCGGTCCCATTGCCGGCCAGGTTTACGACGTTGCCACTCGACGAGACCGTTCGAAGGCGATTCGCGAAGCTTTCCGAGACAATCAGATCTCCAGCGCTGTCGAAGTCGAGTCCCGAGAGGCCGTTAAAGTTGGCTCGAGAGGCTGGGCCGCCGTCGCCCGTATCGCCGCACGCGCCGGTGCCGGCAAAGGTGCCAATCATTCCGCTGGTTGTGATGGTGCGGATCACGCAGTTGTTCTCGTCGGTGAAGTACAGACTTCCATTCGGACCTAGAGCCAGATAGTTCGGATCGGCGAGCGACGCGGAAGCCGCCGGGCCGCCGTCGCCAGAATATCCTTCCGTTCCATTCCCGGCATAAGTGCTGATAGTGCCCCCCGGAGTGACGCGCCGAATACGCTCCACACCCGGCTCCGTGAAAAAAATGTTTCCGGAATTATCTTCGATGACACTGATGGGCAGATACAGGGTAGCGCTAGTGGCGGGACCCCCATCGCCAGAGAAGCGAAACAGACCATTTCCAGCGATGGTATTGACGATGCCATTCGTACTAATCTTGCGAATGCGTCCGTTGTATTCATCCGCGACCAGAATGTTACCGGCTGAATCGATCGCCAGGGCGGGATAGATGCCTAGCCGGAAGTGAGCGGCCAAGGCGCTCCCCCCGTCGCCGTCAAAGCCGGCTGTTCCGCTGCCCCCCGCAATAGCCTGGATCATTCCCTGCGCATTGACTTCGAGGATTCCAGCGCGCAATCTGTCGGCGATGTAAAGCGTCCCAGCCGCATTGAGGGCGATGGCTACCGGAATCAGCGTGGCGCTGGTGGGGACAACTCCGACACCATTCAAGCGGCCGCCACCTGCCACGGTGGTTATGGTTCCGTTGACATCGATCTTGCGAACACGAAAATTGCCGATGTCCACGAAGTAGAGATCACCCGCGGCGTCCAGCGCGAGCCGCGTGGGTTGGTTGAGCTGGGCCTTAATCGCAGGGGCGCCGTCGCCGCTGAAACCCTGCTGGCCGGTGCCTGCGACAGTGGTGATCACGCCGCTTGGATCGACCTTGCGAATGCGGTTGTTAGCCGAATCTGCGATGTAAAGATTGCCCGCGGAATCGACCGCTAAACCGTACGGCTCGTTGAGTTGAGCGCTGAGGGCCGGCCCGTTGTCGCCTCCGAAGCCGCGGATTCCGATACCGGCGATTCTATTGATGATGCCGTCCGGAGTGACCTTGCGAACGTCTCCGGCGAATTCCCCGATATAAACGTCGCCCGCAGCATCCAGGGCAACCGAAATGGGGTCAAGCAGGCCGGCGTTGACCGCCAAGCCGCCGTTGCCGGAAACGAAACTGAACCCGTTGCCGGCAATCACGTTGATAATGCCGTCCGTTCCGACGCGCATGACATTGAGATTGCCGTCGTCGGCGATGTAATAGTTGCCGCTGCCATCCACCGCGAGATCGAGACCGAAGGTTTCGCTCAAGGGCGCGTTCACGGCCGGCCCTCCGTTGCCGGGGAAGAGCCAGTCCGTGCCTGCCACGGTGGTGATGACGCCCTGGGAGAAAGCCACCGTGGCGAAGCCGAACAACGCGGCGATGGAAAGGACTTGTCTCAGTCGCATGGCGGCAGGGCGTTCGAGACACTCGACTCCGATCGTATGACGGTGTCCCTTTGTGCCCGGTCTGTAAAAAAAGGAACCCAAGCCCGTTGTTTCACCTCCGGCCGCCCAGCATTTTTTCTACGTTGCATAATCGTCGCAGATTCCACTTGCTGTTTCTCCTAAGGCTCTTTCTCGATCGGCCGCATGCGGGCAGAACAAGCCACGGCAGGGACCGAGCACACGCTGCAGCAAGCGTCATCAACACCGATGGAAATGCGGTACTGAAACAACTCGCGAGGCCGGATTCTTCTATCAGGTTCCAGCCCGAAGGCAGTGAACGCGAACGTCGGCTCGCGATAAGGTTACGTGCCTTACCGCTCACCGTTTGCGATTGGGCTATCAGGCGAGAACTTGACAAAGGTCACAGAGAAGCCCCTACCAAAAGGAAGACCTCATTGCAGATTCTAACAAACGCCCAGTTCGGCAGCCTTGAAGGTTGCGCCCCACCAAAGCGTCAGCCGTCAGCGATACAGACCTCGCTTTCCGCGTTTGATCCAGATCGCACGCGCGGTACGTGCTGCGCCGCGGCAAGCCTTCCAATAATATTAGCGGAAGGACGAGCGCAACGTCGATATATTTTGGGGCTAGACGTTGGCCAACGCCGCCGATACTCTATTCCGCTTGCAGTGATGGTCCAGGACTTGATGGCCCAAACTACGGCCTCCGACATATTATCGCGGTGTCCAATGGACGCTGGCTCTGAAAAGGCCGTCTATGAAACAAATCTGATACGCGAGAAACAGTCCGAAGGGAGTGCCGACGATGCCGGAAACCGGGGAATGATATCTGCCTGCGGCTTCGAAGCGCTTACCCGTCCAGACGACGGGTATCGCCATTGCCGATGTCATCAACATCATGCCGACAACTGTTCCAGTGCCAAATACGAGCAGGTAAGCAACGGCCCGCAGCGGACTTCGAATCGTCGAAAGTACTAATAGCGCTACCGCCGCGGAGCCCGCAAGGCCATGAACCAGTCCGACCGCAAGCGGACGGAGGACGTGGTAGGAGCCGTATCGGCTAATAAGACTGTCGCGGGAACCTTCCAGTGTATTTGCGGCTAAGCCGTCCGAATTCGCGGTCTTTCGTGTCCTGTCACCATTGAACGGCGCAAGTCTTTCGGCCAACCAGCGAAGCGCGCCAGTGAGATTCAGGACGCCGAGAACGATCAGCATCAAAGCCACGGAAAACTCCATCCAAAGGCCGACTCTTGGCGGAATCGCGAGGCCGAACAGGATGATCGCAGAGCCGACCACGAAAATCGTGAGCGTATGATCCACGCCCCATAAAACGCCGATCATGGCTCCCTGGCCGACAGAACGTTCCCGGCTGGCTATTGTGGAAACGGCAATGACGTGGTCTAAATCCGTGGAGTGGCGCATGCCAAGGAATAAACCGAGGAGCACAATCCCCACGAACGACGGCAGCTTTGCTTGTGCGAGGAAGTCCGAACCGGCCCCGGTACTCAATAGCGCTCGGTCCGCGATGACGAGACCCAGAATGAGCATGAATCCCGCGGATGCGGCCGGGAGCCAACGCTTGACAATGGGTGCATCGCTTTTCCACCGCGCAACGAACTCTCTCGCATAGACCATAAACAAGCCGATGGCGACGAGAACCGCGGCCAGACCGAGGCTGAAAGCAGAGATGAGAAAAAGACCAAACCCGACGCGATGCATGGAAAATGCGCCGAGAAGCACGACAAGCGCCGGGGGACAGGGCACAATGCCACCGGTGATACCAAGGGTAAGGAGCCGGGTGAAAGGGACTTCTTTCGCGGCCCGTCCGTATCGTGTTCCACGATCTCCCGCGCGGGTTCCACCGAGCGAAGCGAACCAATGGCTGTGGGCACTGCCGAGTTCGCGATCCCGATCGTCACCTTCGCTGGTCCAGCTGTGAATCATCAGATAAGAGGCGAACACCGCGATGACGATTCCGGAGACCATTTCGAGCCAAGGATAGAGTTGGGCGGGAACGATGTACTTTGAGGCGCCGACAGTGATGGCTGGCTCCGAGAAGATACACGCCGGCTGTGTGCGCACAAGTGAAGATCAAGCCAAGGAACACCGCGTGCCGTGCCGTGCCTCTCGATCCGATGAGCTACGCCGCGACGATGGTTTTGCCGTGACCCGGTTCGAGTGCATGCAATGCGCCCAGTCCCGACGCAATCAAGGCCGCGGTGAATAAGAACCAGAAACTCAGATTCCGGGCGGTCACAAGCTCAGTGAACCTGCTCCGTGGCGGCGCCTGCCGATTCGCGCGCCATGATATCGAAGGGGCGGAAACGGTGGTGGCTTTCGGCGGCTTTGTCGGAGACGGTTCGATGGCGCCCTCGGTTTTCGCGCGCCCGGCGGACAGATGCTTGCCGATCTTGTTTCCGCGCGCGGAGACCTCGTCCACCGGCCTCGGGGCATTCTCGGTTGTCGCAAATGATTGCAAGAAGCTGAAGCTGGCTTTCAGATCCTGCGGCGGACTGTTCAGGAAATCGGTCGGATAGTTCGAGAGCTGCGCGCTGCGGTCCGCTTCTGGGGCCGAACTGGCCGTCAATTGGAAGGCCGGGCCCGCTGTCACCACGATCTCTTTCCAGCCTGCGCGCCCCGCAAAATTGTCGTCATGATAATGTACAGTCCGGAGAGACCCCGGAGAAAAGCCTCCCATCGCGGCCCGATAGACGAAGCCAAGCTTCATCGTCGGCAAGCCGCCCGCACCGGCGGGAAGATGACGTTGCGGGAAATCGGCTCCAGACGCAGCGTCTTACCGTTTACCTCAAGCGTGAGCCCCCCGCCAGCAGTTCCGACTTTTTCACAATATAGGCGCGAAGGCCTGGATCACCCTCCATGGGGACCATGCCGTTATCCTGAATCTCCTGGTAAGTGGGAATCTCTGCCATATCGATGAGTAACGCAGCTCGATCTTCCCCGGCTCGACGCGGATCCCAGTCGGATGCGCATTGGCAGTTGGCGGAGTTGCACTCCAACAGAACAACGGGATCGCCAGGAACGTAGCGCGTTCAATCGTTCTAAGGCCGCGCAGCCGCCCTCCTTTGTTCCACTGGGCCGAGGGCGCCCTTCGAAAGTTTTTGCAGAGTGGCTCTCGCGACCTCCGCGTGCAACAAATGGAATTGCGGAGTCAGTGCGATTGCGCGCCTGCCTGATAAACTGGTCGGCCAGTACGTCAAGTTGCTCCACCGTCAGCTTGCTCGGGTCGAAGTCCAACTCTAAGGCGGTGCGATCGGTAAAAATCCCACGGTGTTTGCCAATCAATTCTTCGCAACGCGCCGCCGCCGAAATCTGTCCGAGTTCTTCAGCCTTTCTGCTCAGTACATCCAGCCGATTGAGCACTCGCTTCTGATCAAACGCACTTCTTCCGCTGAAGACTAAGGCAGCCAGAGACTGAATCTCGTCGAGTCTTTCTCGAAACACCAGTACGCTTAAGTAAATTGTTAGCACAGTGGGGAGCGCCGGCCTTGCTGTAGCCGAGTGAAGTGTATGCTTCAGTTGGTTTTATACCGCTGGCCACGAGCTGAGAAAATTCCTCATGCCGAGGGTTACGCAAAACTGGCATTTTCATGTGCCTCAATCCTGATAGTGGGGCACACGAGTTCACCAGTCAAGTCATTCGGCTCAATCAGATGTCTGACGAATTTCCTTGAACATGATCGGGGAGGACGGCGACAAGCACAGCGAACGAATTCAGGCTTGCTCGGCAGTCTGGGAAAGTGATTGAAAACGCGCGCTGTTGAGCAAAAGTGGGTAACGCTGCAAGTTATTGATTTTCAGACCGTCGGAGATTTTAAGTCCTTTGCGTCTGCCGATTTCGCCACCCGGGCTACAGTGCTAATGCGTTCCGCCCGCGGCCGGTAATTGCGCCTTGAGCCACGCCACGATCATCGGTTCCAGCTCGGGATTCTTCGCGAACATCGGGACGCCGTGTTCGGTACCTGCATAAATCTTGACCACGGATTTCGGGTCCCTCGACGCCGCCACCGCTTCTTGAATTCCTTTCGCCGCGCCCGTGTCGCCTTCGCTAGCGGCGCCAAATACCGGCAGCGACGCGTTGCTTGCAAGGTAGGCCTTCGCTGCATCGCTGGCCATGCCCGAAAGCAGCAGGAGCGCCCGGATCTCGTGATGCCGCGCCGCAAGGTCGGACGATTGAGTAACACCGCAGCTTGCGCCGCCCACCGCGACCCGCGATTGATCCACACCCTTCTGCTTGGTCAGATAAGCGAACGCCGCATCCACGTCGCCGGGCCATTTCTGCCTGACCGCCGCGCGGGCATCCGGATCGGTAGACTTACTCCCTCCGCTTTCTCCAAAACCCCGGAAATCGACCGTCAGAACATTGAACCCGTTGCCTGCCAGATCTTCGGCCAGCCCGTCCCACGCATGCCGATCCATATTGCATTGGTGCAGCAGCAACATCGCCGGGCCCGGCCGCCCCGCTGAAAAATACGTGCCCTTCAGGCTCACGCCGTCCGGGGTATTGATGTCGACGTCCTTCTTCTGGACTTCGGCTGACAAGCCGGCCGCAAAGGTCAGTGCTGCCGCAATCGCAAGCGTTTTCATGGCGCCTCCCTTGCGTTTCTCAACTTATCACGAAAACGGAATTCGGGCGAGGCGATGAGCGTCGCGTACGAGCCGAAACAATCGCCGTCCCAACTCTGCTCCGGCTCGTTCGGTTCCTCTTCGAAAACTCGCAGAGTCTGGTATGTTGTCGAGCGTTGCACTGGAACCCGTCCAGCCGTCCGAATCCACGTGCGCAAATCCGACGGGTGCAGAAATTGACCGTGCTGCGCGCCCGCCGACGTCGAAATGCTCTCGTTCATCAACGTGCCGCCAAAATCGTTCGCGCCGGCTTGGAGACACTCCTGCGCGAGCGGTGCGCCTTGCTTCACCCAGGTGGCTTGAATATTGGGAATCCACGGGTCCAGCATCAATCGTGCGACGGCGTACATGCGCAATACATCTTCGCGCGCCACTTCCGTGCGGACGCCGGCCACCAGCGACTTCTTCACCATCGGCGCCTCGGCGGCGATGAAACTGAGCGGCACGAACTCTGTGATGCCGCCTGTGTCCATTTGAATTCCGCGCAGTAACTCCAGGTGCCGGGCCCGATCCAACGCAGTCTCGACGTGCCCGTACATGATGGTGGAAGTGGTTGGAATGCCGACTTTGTGAGCCGTGCGGATCACCGTGATCCAGTCACGCGTGGAAATGCGGCCCGGCGATATGATTTCGCGGATGCGATCGTCCAGAATCTCCGCCGACGTCCCTGGCATCGACCCCAGCCCCACGTCTTTCAGAGCCATCAGATAATCTTCGATGCTCCGGTTTGACAACGTCGCGCCGTACAGAATCTCCTCGGGTGAAAACGCGTGAACGTGGATCTCCCGGATTTCTCTCTTGATGGCCGCGCAAAGATCGATGTAAAAAGATCCGTCCATCCGTGGTGGCAGTCCCGCCTGGATGCAAACCTCGGTAGCGCCGAGATCCCGCGCCTCGCGAACCCGCCGCAGAATCTCGTCGGTGGGCAGAAAATAACCTTGCTCCGCGCGATGGCCGCGGCTGAACGCGCAGAAACCGCAGCGCTTCACGCAGACGTTCGTGAAATTGACGTTGCGATTGATCACGTAGCCGACGCGCTCGCCCACTCGGCGGCGGCGCAGTTCATCTGCCACGGAAAGCAGGCGGTCCAGGTTGTCGCCTTGCGCCGTGAAGAGCGTCGCGCCGTCTTCGGCAGACAGTTCGCGACCTTCAACCGCTTTATCGAGAACGCCTTCAATACTCATGCCACCAATCCCGCATCATCGGTCCACGAAAGCGCGCGTTGCCGCAACGGCTCGGCGATCCAGTGCGAATCACGCAGATACTCCGGATAGGCAGCCAGTCTCTCCCGCAGCTCAAAGCCAGCTTCCCGCGTCACCGCTTGCAGCGCAGCAATTTGCGGCCACGCCATCTCAGGATTGATGAAATCGCGTGTCACCGGCGAGATCCCTCCCCAATCGTTGATGCCTGAGAGCAGGTAGAATCCATATGCATCCTGCGTCAGATTTGGCGGCACTTGAAGGTTCACCGTGCCTCCGAGAACCAGGCGCGCCACCGCCGCCGTCCGCGCGACATCCAGCGCCGTGGGTTCGGTGCGATTGGCGAACAAGGTATCGGGCTTGGCGCGAAAATTCTGAACGATTACTTCCTGGATGTGCCCGTATTTCTCGTTCACTTCGCGGATCGCAAACAGCGCATCCACGCGTTCATCCAGCGTCTCGCCGATGCCGATCAGAATGCCAGTGGTGAATGGGATTTGCAATTCGCCCGCAGTCTCCAGAGCAGCGAGCCGGATTTTCGGAACCTTGTCGGGACATCGATGGTGCGCCTCCCCCACCGCCAACAATCGCGGGCTCGCGGTCTCCAGCATCATGCCCATGCTCGCGTTGACGGGCCGCAATTGCTCCAGCTCCTCCCGCGAAAGAACGCCGGGGTTAGCGTGCGGCAAAAGCCCGGTCTCTTCAAACACCAATTGGCACATCGCCGCCAAATATTCGATGGTGGAACGGAACCCGCGCTGCTCCAGCCACTCGCGATATTCAGGATAACGAAGCTCGGGCTTGTCACCCAAACTGAACAGCGCTTCCTTGCAGCCCGCCTTTCGGCCCTCGCGCGCGACGGCCAGCACTTCATCGGGAGTCATGGTGTGCGCCTTGCCATCGCCGGGTTCACGCGCGAATGTGCAGTATCCGCAACGATCCCGGCACAAATTCGTTAGCGGGATAAAGACCTTGCGCGAGTAAGTGATCACCGCGCCAGTGCGCGCGTCGCGAACGGCGCTGGCTTCTTGAAAGAGATCCAGCAGCTCCGTGCCTGTGGCGCGAATTAACCGGCCCGCTTCAGCTCGGGAAACGCCCGCTATCAGATTTTGAGAGAGCACGGAATCACCCCATCGCGTGGGTATGCTCGGCCTCGATTTTATAGAGCACGCGCACTTCGCCAGGCGCACGGTGCGCGTATTTATCTAGCCCTGTGTATTTCTTTGAAAGTTTATCGATGAGTTCGTCGGCGCCTTTTTCTGTAATCTCTACCACGCGGCCGCGAATGGAAAGATGGCGATACGGATTGTCGGGGTCGAGAATGTCGATGCCCACACGCGGGTCGCGCCGGATGTTTTTGTCTTTCACCCGTCCCTTGGCTGAATCGATCAGAATGTGCTCGCCATCGTAGTCGAACCAGACCGGCGCGACATGCGGACTGCCGTCCGGCATCAAGGTGGCTAATTGCGCAAACGCCTTCTTTTTGGTTAGGTCGAGGTATTTTTCAGGAATCGCTGGCACGGTGGTCTCCTCTTCCCTTCGAGGGTAGCACCAAGCGTGCGCGCCCTGGCACAGGGTATTTTAAGAGTACTCGTGCAAACAATCGTCGCAGTTGTGGGTGGCACTGGAGCGGAGGGCAGCGGACTCGCCGCTCGTTTTGCTCGGGCCGGCGTCGGAGTGCGTGTCGGTTCCCGCAATTTGGAAAAGGCGCAGGAAACGGCGCGCCGCATCGGAGAGAATGCCACCGGCCATACGAATTCAGACGCCGTCGCCGGCGCAAGCATTGTGATTCTTACCGTGCCCCTCTCCGCGCAAGTAGACACGCTCAAGTCGATCCGTGGCAGCATCGCGCCGGGCGCAATCCTGGTCGACGCCACAGTGCCCCTCGAAGTCGCGATCGGCGGCCGTCTTTCACGCATCCTGACGCTTTGGGATGGCTCAGCCGCCCAGCAAGCGGCGCGCCTTGTTCCCGGCGTGCCCGTGGTCGCGGCGTTTCATGCCTTGAGCGCGGAGGCGCTGGCCAACCTCGATCATCCACTCGACTGCGACGCCTTGATCTGCGGCGACAGCGTGGAAGCCAAGACGGCCGTCGCGCAACTGGCCGCGACGATCCCCGGCGTGCGCGCCATCGATGCCGGCCCGCTGGACAATGCACGTCTGCTCGAAAGCGCCGCGGCGCTGCTTATTTCGCTCAATCTCCGTCATAAAGTGAAGGAGTCGGGAATGCGGATTACTGGAATATAAGCATGAAACGGCGTTCTGTGGTGGCACTCGCTGGGGGCGTAGGCGCCGCGCGTTTCCTCGATGGATTGACTCGCGTCATTGCGCCGGAACGAGTCTTCATCATTGGGAACACCGCCGACGATGCCGAGATTCACGGTCTTCACATCTCCCCCGATCTCGATACCGTCACCTACACTCTCGCCGGTTTGGCAAACCCGCAGCACGGCTGGGGCATTCGCGGCGACAGCTTCCGATGCCTGGAGGCGTTGGGGCGGCTGGGCGTCGATACCTGGTTTCAACTCGGCGATCTGGATCTGGCCACTCACCTGTTCCGCACCGCGCGTCTTCGTGAAGGCGCGACGCTTTCTGAAGTGACGCGCAACATCACGGCGGCGCTCAAAGTTCGTTCCACGCTGGTTCCCATGTCGAACGAACGCGTGCGGACGCGCATCTGCACGCCGTCGGGCGAACTGGAGTTTCAAACCTATTTTGTGAAGCGTCGCGCGCGCGATCGAGTGACGGCGATGCACTTTGAAGGCGCCTCCGACGCGTCGCCCGCTCCAGGATTACTCGATGCGATCGTCAACGCTGAGGCGATTATCCTCTGTCCGTCCAATCCGTTTATCAGCATCGGCCCGATTCTAGCGATCCCCGGCATTCGCGAGGCGCTGCGGCTCAGGCGCGACAAAGTCGCCGCCATTTCGCCGATCGTGGGTGGCCGGGCGGTCAAGGGCCCCGCCGCTAAGATGATGAAGAGCATGCAACTGCAATCTTCGGCAGCCGAGGTGGCGAAGCTCTACGTCGATTTCACCGGCGTGTTCGTTCTCGATGAAGTAGATCGCAAGCAGGCCTCGCAAGTGGAAGCGTTGGGAATGCGTCCGGTAGTTACCAACACCATCATGCGCGGGTTGCGGGAGAAAAAAGCGCTCGCGCGAATCGTGGTCCGCGAACTGGGAGTCCGAACGTGATCTTCGCCATCCTGCCGGTGAAAAGCCCGCAAAACGCCAAGCAGCGCTTAACCGGATTTCTCGCCGTCGAACAGCGAGAAACGCTGGCGCGCATGCTCTACCGGCAGACGTTGGCCACGCTCTGCCAGGCCGAGGGTATCGACCGCGTGGTGGTCGCCACTAGCGACAACGAAGTCGCCGAACACGCGCGTCAATCCGGCGCTCTGGTCTTCGAAGAAGCGGAACAGATCAGCCATAGCGCTTCCGCGGACGCGGCCTGTTTGCGCGCCATGGAAATGGGCGCATCAACGGCGCTGCTGGTTCCTATCGATGTTCCCACCGCGACTCCCGCTGATTTCACGCACCTAGCAGCTAGCGCGCGCCCCGGTCTGATCGTCGTTCCGTCCTCCGACGGCGCCGGCACCAATGCGCTGGTGCGCACGCCGCCCAATTGCATCCAGAGCCGCTTTGGTCCCGGCAGTTTCCGCGCGCATCTCGATCAGGCTCTCTCCAAGGGCTTGCCCGCCGATGTGCTGCGGCTTCCCGGTCTCATGTTCGACATCGACACTCCCGAAGATGTGGCCGAATTCCTGGCGGGCCCGCACCAGTGCCAGGTTTCATTCTTCCTGCGAGCGGCATGCGCCTCGAAATAGCCGCGCTCTCAAATCTGCCCGAAGTGCATTCAGGTGACGATCTCGCGACGCTGATCCAGCCAGCCGCTGATATCGATCCATCCGTTATCGTCGCCGTCGCGCAAAAGATCGTTTCGAAAAGCGAGGGCGCTATCGTCGATCTGCGCGAGATTCAGCCTTCAGCCTTGGCTCGGTCCTGGGCTGAGGAATGGAACAAGGACGCGCGCCTGATCGAACTGATACTGGCTCAATCGCGCCGGATCGTGAAAATGGATCGCGGCGTCATCATCGCGGAGACGCAGCACGGCTTCGTTTGCGCCAACGCGGGTGTCGATCAATCGAACGTCCCGGGCGACGATTTCGCAACCGTTCTGCCCATCGATCCCGACGCTTCCGCACGCCGACTGCACGCGAGTTTGGGATGCGGCGCGGTGATCGTCACAGACACGTTCGGGCGCCCATGGCGCGAAGGCCTGGTGGATGTCGCCATTGGTGTCGCGGGCCTCGATCCTTTGGACGATCATCGCGGGCGAGCGGACCGTCACGGCCGCAAACTCGCCAGCACCATCATTGCAGTCGCGGATCAACTGGCTGCCGCTGCCGGCCTGGTGATGAAAAAAGACGCCGGATGTCCAGTCGCGCTGATCCGCGGCTTCGAGTGGCAGGCTGCTGAGGGCTCCGGCCGCGCACTTCTCCGCAAGCCCGAACAGGACCTATTTCGTTAGGACCGCGAGTTCCCGCCACTCACGCAGCGGCAACCCCTTGGGATCCGCGGTCAGCACTTGGATGCAAACATGGTCCGCGCCCGCCGCATGATGCTCGCCGATCCGCGTCCGAATCGCCTTCAGATCGCCCCAGGCAATGATGGCGTCGATGAGTTTGTCGCTTCCGCCATCTTTGAAGTCGCCTTCGTCAAATCCATACCGCAGAAAATTGTTCGTGTAATTGGGAAGCGTCAGATACAGGCCGAGAAAGGCGCGTCCGATCGCCCGCGCTTTTTCCGGATCGGTTTCCAGCACCACCGCTTGCTCGGGACACAGATAAGGCTGCGGTCCTAAAATCTTGCGCGCCTCGGCGGTATGCTCCGGATTCACGTTGTAAGGATGTGCGCCATCCGCGCGCTCGCCCGATAGCTCCACCATCTTGGGACCTAGCGCCGCAAGAACTCGCGCGGGCTTCGTCGGAGGCGGAACGGACTGATAGGGGGCCTTGTCCATCGCATCCAGATATGCGCGCATGGTCGCCACCGGCTTCTCGTAACGATGCCCGCGCAACTGTTCCACCAGCGGAATGTGGCTCACGCCCAGTCCAAGCAGAAATCGATTTGGATACGCCTCCGCCAGCGTTTTCTGCCCCGACGCCATGGCCACCGCATCGCGCGCGTAGATGTTCGCAATCCCAGTGGCGATGACCATTCGCTTGGTCGCCGCTAGCAGCAGGCCCGCGTTACAAAGCACCTCGCGCCCAAATGCTTCGCCGAACCAGAGCGCGCCGTAGCCCAGCTCCTCCAGCTCGCGAGCGGTCTCTTGCGCCTTCGCGGCGGGCTGATCCTCGAGTTGCCGCGTCCAGATTCCGATGCGGCCGAGTTGTATCGAATTTTGCGCCATGCCTCTCCTATTTTTCTTCCGCCACTTTTGCCGCGGCCTTTCTCTCGTCCGCCCGCGCCGCGCTTAGCCGATTGTGCAGCGCATAACCAAAGGCCATCACAGCTACAAACAGAAGAGACCCGGCACGCGTGGCAAACCTCCCCCCCCATGATTGTATTTGCTTTTAAGTGGAAGCGGGCGGATGAAATCGACCGTCGCGGGCATTATAGTCAGTGTTAGCCCATCTGTTTTGGGCGACCCGAAAGAGAGGCAATCCAGAATGAAGAGTTTACTGTTTGGTATGAGCGCCTTGATGCTAGTGGCGGGCGCGGCAATGTTTGCCGCCGATGCGCCGCCGGCCGAGGGAACCAAGGCACCCGGCTTTACATTGAAATCGCAGGAGGGCAAAGAGGTCAGCCTGAAGGATTTCAGGGGCAAATGGGTGGTTCTTTACTTCTATCCCAAAGACATGACACCAGGCTGCACCATTGAAGCGCACAATTTCCAGCGCGACCAGCCCGAGTTCGACAAGAAGAACGCGGTGATCGTGGGCGTGAGCCTGGACACCGTGGATTCGCACGTGCAATTCTGCACCAAGGAGAACCTGACGTTCAAGCTGCTCTCCGACCCCGATCACGTCGTCACCGAGCAGTACGGCTCGCTCGGGGCCTTTGGCAAGATGCAGGTTGCCAATCGCAATACCTTCCTGATCGATCCGAAGGGCACCATCAAGAAGGTTTACCTGAAAGTAGATCCGAATCCGCACAGCAAGGATGTCCTGGCGGAACTGGACGAACTGCAGAAAAAGAGCGATTAACGCCGAGCCGCTAGGCGGTAATAAGATGAACACTGGTGCCCTCGCAGCAGGAAGAATTCGAGCGTGTTGCCATGCCGCACCTGGCGGCCCTGCTGCGTGTGGCACGACGCCTGACGCTTGATCCAGAGTCCGCCGAAGATCTGGCGCAGGAGACCATGCTGCTCGCCTGGCGCGGGTTTCATGGTTTCCAAACCGGCACCAATGCGCGGGCTTGGCTGTTCCGCATTTTGTTCAATGCATTTCACGCGGCGGCCCGCAAGCCGCCGGCGGTAGCATCCGGCTTGTCGGGCGTCCAAGCGAAAACTCAGGAAGCACTAGAGATCGCGGAGGCGCTGGACGCGCTGCCAATCGAACAACGTACCGTACTGTTGATGTGTGTGGTTGAAGGATTCACCTGCCGCGAGGTCGCGGGCATTTTGGATTTGCCCATCGGAACCGTGATGTCGCGGCTTAGCCGGGCGCGGCAGGAATTGCGACAGAGTTTAGCGCCCATGGCGAAAGAAGCGTATCGATGACCGACGACGAACTGGATCAACGCGTACGCGCGAGCATTCTAGCGGAAGAGGTGGATGCCTCGCGAGTAGCTGCCTCTGTACGCAACCAGATCCGAAAGCCCCGCCGTGTTGCGCTTTTGGCCTTAGCCGCTGCAGCAGCCAGCATCGCGTTGGCAGCTTTTCTTTGGCCCCAAATTCCCTCGGTCTGCGCTGCGGCGGCGCGGGATCACGAGCGCGAAATCGTAAACGGTGAGCCGCGGCGATGGCTCACGGATCTCTCCGCCATCGATTCTCTAGCGGAAAAACAAGGGGTACCGGCGTCGGCAATCGCAGCCCTCGGGACCACCGGTTATCGTTTGGAGCGCGGCCGGCTCTGCTTCCTCAAGAAGCAGATCTTTCTGCATTTGGTTTACACGAAAGGCGGCAGCCAATACTCGGTGTACCTACGCTCTCCGAGCGGCGAGCCATCGTTCAGCGGTTCCGTGCGCGGCGGCGGAAATCTGGCGTATTTCGAAACCAACCATGTGACGGCGGTATTTGTCGCTCATGCGCCCGGGGCCGATGCCCGAGCGTTCGCCCGCGCCAGCGCAATGGCGTTTCAGGGCTTGCCGTCGTAAATCCGCTCGCCCTTCAATAGTTTCTCGTAGCGCACAATGTCTTCGTTGTTCTCCCCGCATTCATACTCGCGCAGCCGCTCGCCCGGACGCAGATATAATGCCGACCGCCGCACCCACGGTTTGGTGAACGCCTTGGGATCTTCCATCGTGACGTCGTAATTGATCATGTCGTAGCTGGATCGCGTGTAGCGCTCGATGACATGCAGTTCTTCGCTATGAATGGTTCCGACGCCCGCCAGCCAGGTCTTGTCATTGAATCCAGTGACGTCCACCACCAGCGTGTCTCCATCCCAATGCGCTACCGAGTCACCCAGGAACGACGCATCCACATCGTCGGGATGCTTGCGGCCATCGGTGGGAATAACACGAAAACCGTGGAACGCTTCATAGAGAACGATCAACTGGCCCGGCGTCTGCGAAATTTGAATCGGCATGGGCATGGCGGTAATGCGGGGCACGCCCGGCAGCAAACAGCGGCCGATAGGATCGTCGATTCCTCGCCGATTCGAGATATTCTTTGCGCTTCGCGGCGGCCCAGGGCTGATAGGGCGGACCCGATTCCTGGCCCGGCGCATAGGACGGCTTGCCGGTAGCTTCCTCGGCGGACTGCCCAGCTTTCTTTGCATTCTCGACGCCTACGGCGAACGATAGGCTGCCACCTTGCCAGACGCCCGAGAGATCCGGGTGTCCATCGGCCGTGCGCGGAACGGGCGGTTTATCGGCGAAAGCAGGCGCCAGCAACAGGAGCAGAAATAGCGAAGCTCTCACGGAGGCTAATTCCCGCCGGTGCTCGCTGGAGGTCCCGAGGTCTTTTTGCTGCCGTCGGCCCAGGTGACTTCGCGTGAATGGGCAAAGTTCGATCCGTCGCGCGCTCGCCACCCATACACGCTCACGGTATCTCCCTCTTTCATCGTTTCACGCCTCCAGCCTTGCCGGATCAGCATGTTCGGCGGAAAGCCTTCAAACTTCCAGTGGACAATGTTGCCGGCATCGTCCTTCACATCCAGATAGAAATGAATGTGAGGATTCTCCCAGTCCAGCTTGGTGACAACGCCGGTAACGGTCACGGGCTTGGTGTCGTCGTATTCAGCCCCGAAAGAGTGGTGCGCGAACGCAGGGGCGGAAAGCAGCAGTCCGAGAAGACCGGTCAGCAAATGAGTTCGCATGGGCATAATTATATATCGTCCCGACGCAACCCAAACACCTGTTCGGCGTTGGTCTGATACAGCTTCTTCTTGTCGGCGTCGCTGATGGGCAGATCGTCCGTGACCTTCACTTCTTCCGGCACGAATTGGTAAGGATAATCCATCGCATAGAGCACGCGATCGATGCCCAGCACCGATTGCGCGTACAAGATGGGCGGCTCCCAGGCCATGCCGCTGGTGGTGACGTAAACGTTTTCCCTGATGTAATCGCTGGGCTGTTTCTGGAGCTTCTGCACCGACGCGTAGCGATTGGCTTTCACCATCGATCGATGCATGAAATCGATGCGGAAAAGCCAGTACGGGAGTCCTTCCCCTAAATGCCCGACGACGATGCGGAGCTTGGGGAATCGATCGAAGACGCCGCTGACGATCACCCGCAACAGGTGCAGTCCGGTTTCGACCGCGAAGCCGAAGATGGCGCCGTCCAGGCCGCGCTCGATGAAGGGGCCGATCATGGACTTCGGCGGCGTGGTGGGATGAATGTACACCGGCACGTTCAAATGCTCGGCCGCTTCGAAGATAGGCCAGAACTTTTGATCGTCCAGGTACTCGCCGCGCGTGTGGCTGTTCACGATGGCGCCCTTCAGTCCTAGCTGGCGCACGCCGCGCTCCAGTTCCTTGGCTGCGCCGGCCGGGTCCTGTGGCGCGATGGCCGCCAGGCCGGCAAATCTGTCGGGATGCTTTCGAATTGCATCCGCGAGTTGATCGTTAAAGGCTCTCGCCAGCGCCGTGGCTTCGGGCGCATCGAATACTTGAACACCCGGTGCGGTGAGCGAAAGAATCTGCATCGCGATGCCGGTGTCGTCCATGTCGCGCAAGCGCCGATCGCCGATATCTTGAATGCGTTCGGCCAGCGCGGTGGCCCGAGGACTCGCGCCCGAATAAAATCCCCACAGACTGCGAAATCCGGGATCGTCGTAACCGTCGTCGAGCAGCTTGCGATAGCGCACGATCAGTTCAGCCGGCGCGAAAGCTTCTTCGGTGGCGATGCGTAAGTAGTCTGCCACTACGATTCACTCACAAACTTGGTCACCAGGCACGCCTCCAAGCCCTCCATACCTTCCTCGCTGCCGTGGCCGCTTTCTTTGATGCCGCCGAATGGGGAGTCCCGCACCGAGATCAGGTAACTGTTGATGCCGATCAATCCGGCTTCGATACGCTCGCCGAGCAGATTCACTGTCCGGTTGTTCTGGGTGAAGGCATAGGCAGCCAGGCCGTAGGGCAATCGATTGGCCTGCTCGATCACGTCGTCGAAATTGGAGAATGGATTGATAATCGCCACGGGTCCGAATGGCTCTTCGTTCATCATGCGCGCTTCGTTCGGCACTTCCGAGAGCACGGTGGGTTCCCAGAAGTAGCCAGGGCCAGGGATGCGCGATCCGCCCGCGTCGAAATGCGCGCCGTGTTTCTTCGCGTCGCTGAGCAGCTCCTCCATGAAGTTCAAGCGCAGCGAATGCGCCAGCGGCCCCATTTTGTTGGTCTCGACGAGTCCGTCGCCGACGGCCCAAGAACTAGCGCGCGCCGCGAAGCCATCCACAAATTGCTTGTAAATGTTTCCGTGCACGTAATAGCGCGTTGGCGACACGCACACCTGGCCGGCATTGCGAAACTTGGAAGCGGCCGACAGATCGAGCACCTGTTCCACATTCACGTCGTCGAACACGATTACCGGCGCGTGGCCGCCCAGTTCCATGGTGGTGCGTTTCATGCCGTCTGCAGCGAGCTTCATGAGCTGCTTGCCTACCCGCGTGGACCCGGTGAACGAGACTTTACGAATCACAGGCGACGCCAGAAGATGCGTGGACACTTGCGAAGGCACGCCGAAAACGATCGACATGACGCCTTTCGGCAGACCGGCGTCCATCAGTGCGCGCGCCACTTCCAGCGCCGAGGCTGGCGTATGTTCCGCCGGCTTCATAATGCAGGGACACCCCGCCGCCAGAGCCGCTCCCAGCTTGCGGCACGGATTGCCCACGGGAAAATTCCACGGCGCGAATGCGGCCACCGGTCCCACCGGCTCGCGCAGCACGCTCATCCGGACGCCAGGCGTTCGTTGCGGCAATACGCGGCCGTAAGCTCTGCGTCCTTCTTCGGCATACCATTCCAGAATGTCGGCCGAGCCGTGCGTCTCAAGGCGCGTTTCGTGAATCGTTTTGCCTTCTTCGATGGTGGCGATGCGCGCGATATGCTCGGCGCGTTCGTGCATCAGGTCCGCTGCACGCTTCAAAATTTTTCCGCGATCCTGAGGCGCCATGCCGCGCCATATCGGATAAGCCTTCTCGGCGGCGTCCAGCGCGCGATCCAGGTCCGCTTTGGAGGCGTGGGGCAGCACGCCGATGCATTCGCCGGTGGCCGGATTCATCACCGGTTCGTGCTCCCGGCCGTCTTTCGAGATCCATTCGCCGCCTATGAGAAGTTTCAGATCCGCGTAGCTTTGAGACATTTTATCGCCTGCTCATTATATGGTATAAGCTCTAAGAATCATGAAAAGATCGGCCTTCTACGGCTGGAAGCTGCTGGCGGCGTTCTGGTTCATTTACCTCGTCAATCTCGGATTTCCGACCTACGGGCAGAGCGTCATCAATGCCTATATGGCGAAGTCTCTGCATCTGGATCGCACCATGCTGGGCCTGGCCTTTTCGCTCTACATGCTGATGGTTGGGCTGCCTGGACCAGCTGTGGCTGCCCTGGTCAACCGCATCGGCGTTCGGATGACGCTGCTAATCGGATGCTGCTCCGCGATGCTGGGCGCGCTCTCCATGGCGCTGTTCGTTCACACCGGCTGGCAAGCCGTCATCTCTTTCGGAATCCTGATTGGGTTCGGCTCCTGCGCGGGCGGAGCCATCGCCGAACAGCAAGGAATCGCGCAGTGGTTCATCCGCAAGCGCGCGCTGGCGTTGTCGCTGATGTACAGCGGGGGCGGAATTGGCGGATTCATTCTGCCTCCGATTCTCAATCGAGTGATCGCTGGTTCGAACGGAAATTGGCGCAACGGATGGTGGATCTTTCTGGTGCTCGGCGCAATCGCCGCGGCTCTGGTGATTTTCGCAGTGAAGGAGAAGCCGGCGGATATTGGTCAGTTGCCCGATGGAGGCGCAGAGGCCGAACTTGCTCCGGGAAAAACGCGTCCCAAAGGCGTGTTCGTTACCACCGAAGCCTGGACATTCAAACAAGCGATTTCCTCGCGAGCTTTCATCCTGATGCTGCTGTCTTCTATCGGAATTAGCTGCGGCTTCTCGCTCATCCAAGGGCACGGCGTCGTTCACTTGAGAGACTTGGGCCATTCGCCGTCGGAGGCTGCGATGGCGATGTCTATTCTTGCGATTTCGACACTCGCCGGCAAGCTGCTCGCGAGCTTTGGCGACCGCATCGAGCCGCGCTACATATGGGCGTTCGCGATGATGGCGTTTGGATTGGGAATGGTTCTTGTCGTGCATGCGACCAGTGCGGCCGATCTTTATCCTTTCCCGATCCTGCTGGGATTTGGATGGGGCGCGACGCTGGTATCGATGATGGGCGCGCCCATGAATTACTTCGGACTGAAGGCCTATCCGGCCGTGATTGGCCTGTGGCTCGCGATTCAGACCGGCGTCGGTTCGGTGGCTCCTTTCGTGGCCGGCTACGTGTTCGACAAATACGGTAGCTATACGCCGGTGTTCTTTTCCATCGCCGGATTGTGCTTCGCTGGATCGCTGCTGTTGTTGTTTGCGACGCCTCCGCGGCGGAAAGTGCCGGATGAAGCGCCGGCAGCCCATGCCGCGTTGCGGCCCGCGCGAGCATAAGAGTTTATGGATCAATTCAAACCGGGCGATCTATGCCCCAAATCCGGAATTTACGACGTCGTACATGACGGAGTCCATCAGGACAAGCACCAGGTGACCATGGTGAAGGGCGAGACGTTTCCGTCCTGTAAACATTGCGGGGAGCATCCGCGATTTACGTTAGCGATCGCGGCGCATCACGCACCGAATCACGAGCACTTCAAGAAGTAAATCGTTATCGGGATTCGCGATTGCCGAGCGCCATGGTCCAGGAGATAAACAAAAGTCCAACGCCCACCAGGAACAAGATTCGAAAGAGCGTGTCATTAAAGGCGGCGGCGGGCGAGCCCAGGGTCCATGGCCGAACGGACCACCCCGCCTTCTCGAGCACAGCGGTGGCGAGGATGACGATGCCGATCAGGTTCAACAGTAGCCGCGTGCGATACGACGCACCGCGGAGCGTGTAACCGATCAGAAATGCAATGACGAAAACAATCGCCACGAGCAGTACAGCGATAAAATAAGCGCCGATTACTTCAGACATTAGAGGATTGCCAATTCTTCGGACGGAACCCAGTTGCCGTGCACCTGCACACGCAGGCGGAACGGCACCTTAATCCGTGCGATGGGGCCTTTTTCAATATGTTCAGCTTCCACGATGGCGACTTCGGAAAGCTGTTGATCGTGCATGTCGCAAACGAACGCCAGGTAGCCTTCGTGGCCGGGCCGCTTCGATGGAATATGGATGTGCTCCTGCACGGTGACGGTCGGGCCGAGGCCGAGCGTGGTGTATTTTCCGGTCTTCACTTCCATGCGCACGATGGTGTTGAAGCCTGCGCCGACGGGTCCGGCGATAGGCGGCGGCCCATTCTGTGGGGCATTCCTTGGATCGAAGGTCTGGTAATAACCGATGTCGAAATCGGTCATCTGATCTTTGATCGCGGTGCGCGGCATGTCGCCGCTGGGGCCGATGATCGTCTCTTCCCAGGTGTCGCCCGGCTTCGATAAATCGAACGTCCAGCGTACGAAACCGATGCGTACCTGATCGGGACGCAAGTGGATGCCCGATGCCTCTTGCATGAAAGGGAACGGCGGCACTTTACTAACGCCAAAATACATGTGGACGCGATTGCCTTCGCTAAACGCGTTCATGAAGTGGAACGAAGATCGTGCGGGACCGCGGAACCAGCGCATATGTTTGACATGAGCGTCGCGCGGCAGGATTCCAACGAAAGACTCCTTGTCCTGCTCGAAAACCCAGTGGTGGCCGCCGGCCTTCATGCGATTGAGGTCGGCCGTGATGGGAAAAACCGGGAAGATAACCTGTTCGCGCGTCACCGCGAAGTCGTGCATCAGCGCGACGTAGGGCGCTTCGAACCATTCTTCGCGCGTCAGGTTGCCCTTTTTATCGGCGACGCAGAACGACACGTCTTTCGTGGCCAGGCCGCCCGCTTCATAGCCAAAGAAATAGAGATCGCCCGAGTCCGGCGCCAGGCGCGTATGCGCGGTCATGGTCTGGCTTTTCAGTTTGCCGTCGTAATCCCACTCGCCGATGGTTTCCAGCGTATGCGGATCCAGTTCCATCGCATGGCTGTCTTCTTTTAGCGCCAGTAATTTGCCTGCATGATAGATCGGCGTGGTGTTGTTGACGTTGCGGGGCTTGCCCTGAACGCTGGGATCGTCGGTGAAAGGATTGCGATATTTCCCGTACAGCGAACGGCGGGCGGCGCGCTCGGCCTTCCAGCGCTCGGTCTTTATGTAGCGCATCTTGAAATCGACGTGACCGTTTTCGAAGCGGAACAAGCTTACCATTCCGTCGCCGCTCAAGAACGTGTCGTCGCCGAGCATGGGCGAATATTGCGGATCGGGAATAGAACGATACCAGGAGCCGTTGATCTCGTCAGGCACGGCGCCTTCGGTGACCAGATCGTAGATATCGCACTCGATGCGGGAGGGGGCGTTCCAGCCCGCGAAGTCCATCGTGTTGGGGAACGGCTTGGCCATATTACTTCACGGCCGCTTTGGTGATGACCGGCGGCTTCACCAGCTTAACCTCCTTGCCCGTCACCGGGTGCGGGTAGTGGAACGGCAGAACGTCGGTGTCGGGCCACAGCGGGGGCACGGGCTTTTCGAGTTCGTCCGGACCGGTTGGATTGGTGGGAAAGGTATCGGTGTAGAAGGGCACATAGTTGGGCTTGGTATAAGCCCAGCCTTTATCGAAGTCGGCGTGATAGACGGGGCGATAGTTCAGCACCTTCATTTTCCATATGCCGTTTTCCTTCGCGTAGACGTTTTCATAGAGCGAACCTTCCCACCATTGGCGCAGGGGGTGCGTTTCGTCGGTGAATTCGTGATGGCGTCCGGCCTGCATAAAGACACGGAGGCGCGCGTAGGCGAGTTTGCCATCGGGCGAAATGTCGATGATGTCCTGCAACATCATGTGATCGAGCAGGTAGCCTTGCACGGGACCGTTGTGCCCGCCGGTGAAGTTCTTGCGGAAGCGGTCGCAGTAAAGACGCCGGGCGCTGGCCTTGCCGCGGAAGATGCCGCCGATGAAGTGGACCTCGCAATCGTCGGTGAATAGATCCACCACTTCGTCATAGAGGCACTTGTCGAGATAGTAGCCGTATTTGAATTGCAGGTCGCGGACCGCCCGCGTGTCTTGCAGCTTTCCTACCTGAGCGGCGAGTTCTTCCACTTTCTTTTCAAGCGCGCGGAATTGGTCGTCAGTGGCCATGGGGACCTTTCTTTAAGAGGGCGAGTTGGTTTGAGTGGCGGCGTTGGTTGAGCGACCGTCACTCGAATTATATAGCGGGGATTGGCGGATTGGGGTGGGGGCTGGTGACGGGTGTCCGGTAAGGTGCGTGACCGAATTGGCGGTACCGAGTCGGAAGTGTTTGACAGGCGCAGGAAAAAGACGAATGGGATTGGCGATTGAGGATCTGTGACGCCAGATACAATAGTACCTAATTGTGATCCCCGCTTGGCTTAGGCCGCTACTCTCTTTCTTTGAAGGGTTGGCATGGGTTGGGCTTATTTTAAGCGTCGTCTCGCATCTCGCAGCGCTCCTGGGATCTTAAGGCCCGCTCGGCGACTACGCGTGGGTACTGCATATCGGTATCTTTAGTTGTCTGGCTTCCGACGGTGCTCGTAGCAGCGCGAATGAGCGCAGATTTCAAAAAGAAGGATACGTGGAAAGCTGCTCTGCGCGGATGTCCACCATGGATGCGGGATATGGTGTACGGTTTTTTCGGATACGCTTTCCTGAACTTCGCCATCTTCATAATCGCTGCGACGAAAGGCGGTTCTGGTCCAATGCCTCCAGCTGTCGTGCGTGGATTCTCAGGTCATTGGATGGTGTTCTACTCAGCGGCAGCCGCAGTGCTCTGCTCGGCGACACACGTAAACGAGCGAGACCAGGGGCGCAGATGCACGAAGGGCCATTCTGTCGGCCCGCTGGCGCAGTTCTGCGAACAATGCGGTCAGCCTGTCATCGAGCGCTAACCCTCTACGTATCAATTCCTTGTTACAATACGTGCGGAATGTCGAAGCTCACACTCAGCGTGGATGATGCGGTTATTTCCCGTGCCAAGCGCTATGCCAAGAAACAGGGGATCTCCGTATCGAAGATGGTCGAAGGCTACTTGGCTGCAGTGGCTGAGCCCGTCACTCGACCAACCGCGGATACGCCGGTCCTGCGTTCGGTGCGCGGCGTTCTAAAGAAGGCAGACTTGAGGGATTACAAACGCCATCTGGCGGAAAAGTATCGCCCGCCAAACAAGCATCGATGAAACGGATTCTGGTGGATACGAACGTCATCTTGGACGTTCTGTTGGACCGGCATCCCCACGCGGAGTCAAGCGCGGATATTTGGACTGCGATTGAAACGGGCCAGTCTGAAGGACTGTTGGCTGCGCACGCCATCACGACCATCCACTACCTCATCCAAAGGGAGCTCGGCGCTACCAAAGCAAAGCGGCTGATCTCCGAAATAATGCGGGTTTTTCGCGTGGCGGCGGTTGACAACGCAGTGGTCGAAGCGGCATTGCGCCTGCCACTCGCGGACTTTGAGGACGCTGTGACCGCGGCCGCGGCGCGTTCCGCGGAATGCGATTACATCGTGACCCGAGATCCAAGAGGGTTCCGCGGATCGCCCGTCCGTCCCCTTGCGCCGGAAGCGGCGTTGCCTCTTCTTGGCATCGATTGAGCGATACAATACCGCCATGCAACGTTCGTTTCTTTTCCTCTTCCTCGGGATCTTCGGGCTAGGTACCGCTTATGGCGCGGGCTGCGATCGGGCTTGCCTCAAGGCCATGCTCGATCAATACGTCAACGCGGTGGTGCAGCACAATCCGGCGGCCGCGCCGCTGTCGGTGGGATACCGGGAGACGGAAAACGGGATGGTCCGGCGGCCGGGCACTGGGCTGTGGCAAAGCGCCAAGGCGCTGGGCAAATTGCAGCGCAGGTATTTCGACACCGAAAGCGGGCAGGCCGGATATTTTGGAACGCTCGAAGACGAAAGCGGGACCGCCGTGGTGACGGTGCGGCTGAAGATTGAGGACCACAAGATCAGCGAGGCCGAGTGGTTCCTGGCGCGGAAAGGCGACCCGGGGATCGGAACGGGAGCCGGCGCCCAAGCGAACGCCGCGTTCCACGATCCGGATTACCTGATCGCGCATCCGCCCGCCGAGCGCGTGGTTCCCAAGGCTGAACGGCTTTCGCGCGCGGACATGGTTGCGATTACCAACAGCTACTTCGACGGCCTGACCGCGCACGACGGCACGCTGATCATCGCGCACCCCGGTTGCATTCGCTTGGAGAACGGCTTCTTGACGACGCAGCGGCCGATCCCGAGCGGGGGCGTCACCGACTGCACATCTCCCGGAGCAATGGCCAACATTTTCGCCGTCACGGCGCGGCGTTATCCGATTGTGGACGAAGAAGCGGGCGTGGTGCTGGGCATTGGGCTGTTCGAGCGCAAGCCTGGTGTCGCCATGCGGCGGAATCTGTTCAGCGAGTGGTTCGTCATTGAACAGGGCAAGATTCGAGCGATCTACTCTGCGATGCTGTACCCCGAACAGGAAGCCATGGCGCCGAACTGGCCGCCTTTCGACGGGAACTGGCCAGTGGCGCCGCCGCCCAAGTAGGGGTTCGAGAGGTCGGGCTTAATAAGGACGCTCGCCGATCCAGTTGCCGGGCGGATCGTAATTGCAGACCCAGACTTCGCGGCCGGGCTCGCTTGCGACCGCGCAGCCGACTTCGCGCGTATTGTTCCAGACCACTTGCGTGTAGTGGCCGCACACTCCGCGGCAGGTGTTAGCGCGGTAGCTGTAATCGCGCGCTTCCGACGCCCAGTCGCCGACCACTTCGGCGGGTAAAGCGCGACCACCACTGATTTCGAAGAGATTTTCGCCGAATATAGGATGCGGGCGGTGGTAGAACTGGCGTTCTTGAAGTAGATGGGTGGCCCAGTCCTGGGCGCGGGCGGCAAGCCTGTCTGACCATCGAAGCGGCGGTACCTCGACGCGCGCCCTTACTTCGTTGTGAGCGGCTAACATCTCGCGCGCGAGCAACGCAGCGGGTTCCGGGCCCCTGTCACCGACGCGGCGCCATTGGGCGCGACCCGTCACCGCCAGAGCGACGAAAATACAACACAAGGCGACGAAATTGCGACGCAAGGACGTCACGACAGCAGTGTAAGGAAAGGCGGCGTTTATAACTCTCGGGCGTTTGACTTAAGCGAGGCCTTGTCTTTGACGTAGGATCGGCTTTGGGTCCGGCTGAATTCGCGCCTAGGGAGTCGAAGATCCGACGCGGACATCCCCGGTTCTCTCGCGGTCTCGGCTCGGCAACAAGATAATCATTGGCGGGCCCTAATGGGATGGGCTACAATGCTCGATCAGAGAGCGCGCGAGTTTTGTCCCCCGAACTTCGCCGCCCGCGAACCGCGGAGGGTTCGTCAAAACTCCCATGTCCACCTCTACGCAGCCTCAACCGACGCAGGCCGCTTCAAAGTATGCAACTTCAAAGGATGCAACCAGGGACGCCATCGATCAGCTCTGCATCAACACCATCCGCACTCTGTCGATGGACGCAGTTCAACAAGCGAACTCCGGGCATCCCGGCACCCCGATGGCCATGGCGCCGGTGGTCTACACGCTTTGGCAGCAGTTCCTGAGGTTCGACCCGGAGGATCCCATCTGGCCCAATCGCGACCGCTTCGTCCTTTCGGCCGGGCACGCGTCGATGCTGCTGTATTCGATGCTGCACCTGAGCCAGGTGAAGGCCGTGAATCCCAAGTACGAAATGCTCGGGACGGTGAGCGTCACGCTGGACGATATCAAGAATTTCCGGCAGCTCAACAGCAAGTGCCCCGGACATCCTGAGTACCGCTGGACATCCGGCATAGAAACCACAACGGGTCCGCTAGGGCAAGGCGTGGCCACTAGCGTGGGAATGGCGTTGGCGTCGCGCTGGATGGCGCAGCATTTCAACCGTCCGGGCTTCGAGATGGTGAACTTCAACGCTTATGCGCTGGCCGGCGACGGCTGCATGATGGAAGGCGTCAGCGGCGAAGCGGCGTCGGTGGCGGGACACCTGAAGCTCTCCAATCTCTGCTGGATTTACGATAACAACCACATCACCATTGAAGGCAACACGTCGCTCGCGTTCAGTGAAGACGTGGCCACCCGCTTCCTGGGCTATGGCTGGAACGTGCTGCGTGTGGGCGATGCCAACGATCGGGAGATGCTCGCGCGAGCCTTCCAAACGTTTCACGCCACCGAAGACCGGCCGACGCTCCTCATTGTGGATAGCCACATCGCTTACGGCGCGCCGCACAAGCAGGACACAAGCGCGGCGCACGGCGAGCCTCTGGGCGAAGAAGAGATCCGGCTGACGAAACGCAACTATGGCTGGCCGGAGGATGCAAAATTCCTGGTGCCGGACGGCGTGTACGATCGCTTCCAGGAGCAACTCGGACAGCGCGGACGCAGCGCGCGCGACGCCTGGATGGCGAAATTCGCCGAGTACGGCAAACAGTTCCCCGAACTGGCGGGCCAGTTGGAAAAAATCCAGAGACGCGAACTGCCGGACGGTTGGGACTCGGCCATTCCAAAGTTCCCCGCCGATACCAAAGGACTGGCCGGCCGCGACGCGTCCGCCAAAGTGGAAAACGCGATTGCGCAGCACCTGCCCTGGCTGATCGGAGGCGCGGCCGATCTGGCGCCGTCCACCAAAACGCGGCTGACGTTCGAAGGAGCGGGCGACCTGGAAGCCAATAACTACGGCGGGCGCAACCTGCATTTCGGCATCCGCGAGCACGCCATGGGATCGATCCTCAACGGGCTTTCGCTGTCCAAGCTGCGGCCGTTCGGCTCGGGCTTTCTGATCTTCAGCGACTATATGCGCGCGCCCATTCGCCTGAGCGCGTTGATGGAAATCCCGGTGATTTTTATCTTCACGCACGATTCGATCGGTGTCGGTGAAGATGGCCCCACGCATCAGCCGGTGGAGCAATTGATTTCGCTACGGGCCATCCCGGGCCTGATCGTAATCCGTCCGGGCGATGCGAATGAAGTTGCGGAGGCGTGGCGAGTTATTGTGCAACTGACTCACGAGCCGGTATGTCTCATACTTTCGAGGCAGAACATGCCAACTTTCGACCGCACCAGGTACGGGTCGGCGTCTGGTGTCGCTTACGGAGCCTATGTTTTGGCCGATCCGCCGGAAGGGAAACCGGACGTGATCCTGATCGGGACCGGCAGCGAAGTTTCTCTGTGCGTGGACGCTCATGAAAAACTCACCCAAGAGGGAATTAAGGCGCGGGTGGTCAGCATGCCCTCCTGGGAGCTGTTCGAACAGCAATCCTACGAATATCAGAATGCGATACTGCCGCCGCGCGTGCATGCGCGAGTCTCGGTAGAGCAAGCATCGGTGTTTGGATGGGATCGTTATGCACGCCGTCGGATCGGTATGCACACCTTTGGCGCTTCGGCGCCGCTCAAAGAATTACAGAAGAAATTCGGGTTCACGCCGGACGCGGTGGTCGCCGCCGCCAAAGAAGAGCTGGCAAAGGCACAATAGGGAGTAGAGACGGGCGTGTCGATTGCATCGCTTCGTGCGTCTCAAGAGTGAGGAGAGAAACATCATGAGTGCCACGATCACAACCTCCGCGGGAACTACCAATCCGTTGCAGGAACTTCGCAAATTCGGCCAATCCGCCTGGCTGGATTACATCCGGCGCAGTCTCATCACAGGCGGCGAACTAAAACGCCTGGTGGACGAAGATGGGCTGGGCGGCGTCACTTCCAATCCCGCCATCTTCGAAAAGGCCATCACCGGCAGCACCGATTATGCGGATGCGTTGGTGGAACTGCAGAAGCGCAAAGACCTGGACGCGATGGGGGTGTACGAAATCATCGCGATCAAAGACATCCAGGACGCAGCCGACATCCTGCGCCCGGTGTACAACGATTCCAAGATGCGCGATGGCTATGTGAGCTTGGAAGTTTCTCCGTTTCTAGCGCGTGACACCGAAGGCACGCTCAAGGACGCGCGACGCTTGTGGAAGGCGGTGAACCGCCCCAACCTGCTGGTGAAGGTGCCGGCTACGCTGGAGGGTATTCCAGCCATCGAGCAGCTCATCGGCGAAGGCATCAACGTCAATGTGACGCTGCTGTTCGCGCAAGAGATGTATGAAAAGGTCGCGCTCGCCTACATCGCGGGATTGAAGAAGTACGTGGCCGGCGGGGGCGACCCGAGCCACATATCGAGTGTCGCCAGCTTTTTCATCAGCCGCATCGACAGCATGGTGGACGCGATCGTAAAGGCGAAGCTGAAAGCGATTACCGATCCGAAGGAGCAGGCGCTGCTCAAGAGCTTGCCCGGCAAGGTCGCGATCGCCAACGGCAAGCTCACTTATCAGCGCTACAAAGAGATTTTCTCGGGCGACGACTGGGGCGCTTTGGCGAAGAAAGGCGCGCAGACGCAGCGCGTCCTGTGGGCCAGCACCAGCACCAAGGACCCCACTTACTCAGACGTGCTGTACGTCGAGGAGCTGATCGGGCCCGACACGGTGAACACCATGCCGCCGCAGACGCTCGAAGCTTTCCGCGATCACGGCCACCCCAAGGCGAGCCTGGAGGCCAACCTCGATGCCGCGCGAAACACCATGGACACGCTGGCCAATGTCGGCATTTCGATGAAGAAAGTGACCGACGACCTGGTCACCCAGGCGGTGAAATTGTTCGCCGAGCCGTTCGACAAACTGCTGAACGCGGTGGACGCCAAGTGCAAGTTCGTTTCGCAGGCCGAGGTGGACGCGCAGACCTTCACGCTGCCGGAGAATATCGGCTCGAAGTTTTCCGAAGCCATCGACGATTGGAAAATGGCGGGCAAAGTGCGGCGCTTGTGGGCGCGCGACGCCGCGCTGTGGACCGGAACGGATGAAAACAAGTGGCTGGGCTGGCTCAGCATCACCGAAGATCAGCTCGCGCATAAGCAGCACCTGGAAGACGTCGCAAAGGATGTGAAAGCTGCGGGATTCAAATATGCGCTGCTGCTCGGCATGGGGGGATCCAGCCTGTGTCCCGAAGTGCTGGAAAAGACCTTCGGAAAAATCGACGGCTACCCGCAGATGTTCGTGCTGGATTCCACGGACCCGGCGCAGGTGAAGGCCACGGAAAACAAGGTCGACTTGGCCAACACGGTTTTCATTGTTTCGAGCAAGTCGGGCACTACGCTCGAACCGAATATTTTCAAACAGTATTTCTTTGAGCGAGTGGAACAGACGCTGGGCAAGGGGAAGGCGGGCAGCCGATTCATCGCGGTCACCGATCCAGGATCGAAGTTCGAACAGGTGGCGCAGGCCGATGGCTTCCGGCACATCTTCCATGGCGATCCCAGCATCGGCGGGCGCTACTCCGCGTTGTCGGATTTCGGCATGGTTCCAGCGGCGGTGATGGGCATGGATGCGCTGCGTTTTCTGGATCGCGCCGATGTGATGGCCATCGCGTGCTCATCGTGCCTGCCGGTGGACAAGAACCCTGGCGTTCAACTCGGCCTGGTGCTGGGCGCGGCGGCCAAGACCGGCCGCGATAAGGTGACGCTGATCACATCGCCCGGTATTTGGGATTTCGGCGCATGGCTGGAACAGCTGCTCGCCGAATCCACCGGCAAGGAAGGCAAGGGGCTTATCCCAGTGGATGGTGAAGCGCTGGGCGCGCCCGAAGTTTACGGCAACGATCGCGTGTTCGCTTATATTCGCCTGGAAAACGGCGCTGACGCGGCGCAAGACAAAGCCGTGGAGGCGCTGGCCAAGGCTGGGCATCCAGTGGTCCGGATCGCGCTGTCCGACATTTACAATCTCGGCCAGGAAATGTTCCGCTGGGAAATTGCGACGGCGGTGGCGGGGTCGGTGATCGGTATCGACGCGTTCAATCAGCCGGACGTGGAAGCGAGCAAACTGGAGACGCGCAAGCTGACATCGGAATATGAAAAGACCGGATCGCTTCCACCAGAATCGCCCGTACTTTCCGAAGGCGGTATCGATTTATTCACCGATGCAGCCAACGCATCGGCGCTGGCCTCGGCGGCAGGCTCGGACAAAACGCTGTTGGGATATTTGCGCGCGCACCTGAATCGCCTGAAAGCGGGCGATTACTTCGCGCTGCTCGGTTATGTGGAAATGAACCAGCCGCACCAGAAAACGCTGCAGTCCATGCGGATGAGCGTGCGCGACAAGAAGCACGTCGCCACGTGTCTGGGATTCGGTCCACGCTTTTTGCATTCGACCGGGCAAGCTTATAAGGGCGGCCCGAACAGTGGTGTATTCCTTCAGATCACCTGCGGCGACAAGGCCGACCTCGCCGTGCCGGGACAGAAGTTTACATTTGGAGTAGTGAAGGCGGCGCAGGCTCGCGGCGATTTTCAGGTTCTGGCCGATCGCAAACGGCGGGCGTTGCGAGTCCATTTGCACGACGTGGAAAGCGGTTTGGCGGCTCTTCAAACAGCCATCGTGAAAGCATTATCTTAGATAGCAGAGGGTCGAACTCGAGCGCGGCTCTTTTAGAATGCCGCGCCCGGTTCAAATCGGCGGCAGAAAGGTGAAGAATGCAGGTGGCAGAAGACATCGCTTCGAAGGCAGTTTTCGGCGCCGGACGCCCCAGCGATCCGTGCGTGATGGTCATCTTTGGGGCGTCGGGTGATTTGACCAAGCGCAAACTCATCCCGGCGCTCTACAATCTCGCCAAAGATAATCTCCTGTCCAAGGAGTTCGCGCTGGTGGGATTCGCGCGCAACGAGCTGACCAGCGAGCAATTTCGGGACGAGATCGGCAAGGAAATTCAAGAGTTCGCCACCACCACCATCGATCCCGATCTCTGGCACTGGTTCTCGCGCCGGATCTATTATCTTTCGGGCGACTTTGCCGATCCCAATGCTTATCAGGCGTTGTCCGAACTGCTGGAACAGATCGACAAGGACCATGGCACGCGCGGGAATTACTTTTATTATCTGGCCACCGCTCCCACCTTCTTCGGACCTATCATCACGCAGTTGGGCGCGGCCGGACTGGTGGTGGAGGAACACGGGTGGCGCCGCGTGATCATCGAAAAACCGTTCGGCCGCGACTATGAATCGGCGGTCTCGCTGAACAAGGAAATCCGCAAGGTCCTGGACGAAAAGCAAATCTACCGGATCGACCACTATCTGGGTAAGGAGACGGTCCAAAATATTTTGGTGTTCCGTTTCGCCAACGGCATTTTCGAGCCGATCTGGAACCGCCGGTATATCGACCACATCCAGATTACGGTGGCCGAAACGGTGGGCGTGGAGCAGCGCGGCATGTATTACGACAAGGCGGGTACGCTGCGGGACATGGTGCCCAACCATATCTTCCAGCTCATTTCTTTGACCGCCATGGAGCCGCCCGTCTCCTTCGACGCCGAGGTGGTTCGCGACGAGCAGGCCAAAATCCTGAAGGCCCTTTCGCCGATGACCGATGAAGAGGTGCTTACGCGCACCGTCCGCGGCCAGTATGGCGAGGGCATGGAAGGCAACAGCAAAGTTTCAGGCTATCGTTCGGAGCCGTACGTGGCGCCGGAATCCCGCACCGAAACGTTCGTCGCCATGAAGCTCTTCATCGACAACTGGCGCTGGGCGGATGTGCCGTTTTATCTCCGAACCGGAAAACGTCTGCCGCAGCGCGCCACCAAAATCGTGATTCAGTTTAAGCGCGCGCCCTTCGTACTGTTTCGCAAAACCGCGGTCGATAAGTTGGAACCGAACCGGCTGGTTTTGCACCTGCAACCGGATGAAGGCATCAAGCTCAGTTTCGGCGCCAAGATCCCCGGCCCGGTGGTGCAGATCGGCGATGTGGACATGAACTTCAACTACACCGATTACTTCAACGCCACGCCGCAAACCGGTTACGAGCGC
>Ga0182024_10003763_pt1 | contig 35665 bp, 44 predicted proteins | sample P32metaG_FD_120480 | JGI IMG/M metagenome (GOLD analysis project Ga0182024, IMG submission 120480) | Permafrost microbial communities from Stordalen Mire, Sweden - P3-2 metaG (Illumina Assembly) | ecosystem: Environmental > Terrestrial > Soil > Wetlands > Permafrost | place: Sweden: Stordalen...
AGCGAGACGAATTCCCCTTCCGGGATTTCCAGGTTCAGGCCGTGCAGGACTTCAACCGATTCCTTGCCGCGGCGGTAATTTTTGACCACCTGGCGCAATGAGACCGCAGACGACATGTGCTCCACCCTTTTTGATTTCCAAAACATCGGGATTTCCAATGCTTTGGGGTTTCAAATCCCTGCCCGGCGCACGCCACACTCCGGCTAATATGTCATACGATGTAGATTTAATCTCCCGGCGTCAACTAAGTTGCTATCTTGCATAACACGATACCCGTGTCCAGCGCGTTATGGTCACAAATTACCGCAATACACTAAGTGCTAATTTTTTGGCATACCCGGACCGGGCCGTCAATCTCGCATCCATTTCCGGAAAGATGGGACCGGCCCCAAGGGATGGGTCAAGTGACGGTTCAGATATTTTCAGCGCCGCTCCAGCCCCTTGGCTTTCCACACCGCCGCCACCGCGGGCCGCGTGATATAGGCCAGGAACGCCGCGGCTGCCCTCGGATCGGCGCTGCGCGAAGAAATCGCGACATCGCCATCCAGCCAGGCGTGCAGTTCGGGCGGCAGCGGCCCCACCACCGACACCGCCGGATCGCGGGTCTCGCATTCCAGTTGCAGCGCCATCTCCGCGCCCTGCTTGATGCCGGTGACGCCATTGCCGTTGGTGACCAGCACCTCATGGGTGCCGGCATATTCCGGGCGCTGCAGGATGTCGTGGATGATCATGGACTGGGCGCTTTTTTCCACCGTCCAGGGGCTTGAATAGGCGACATGGCGGGTGGCGTGCAGCACCGCCGCCAGCTTGGCGGTGTCGGAGATATCGGGATGCGGGGCGCCAGCGGGCACGATCATCACGATCTGCACCCTGCCCAGCGAGGCGCGGGTCCCTGCGATGATGCCGCCGGATGATTGCAGCTGCTCCATCAGGTTTTTGGGCAGCATCACCACATCGGCGGCGGGTGTGCCGGTGGCAATCGTGTTCAGCATCGCGCCCATGCCCACCGATTTCACGGTCACATGCACGCCGGCCTCAGCCATATAGGACGCCGCCAGATCTTCGATGCCGGCATTCTTCACAAAGCCCGGCGCCAGCACGGTCAGGTCTGCCGCCTGAACCGATGTGGCGCAGAAAACCGCGAAACCGAAAGCCCAGATGATTCGCATCGGCGTCTCCCCTTGTTGTTTTGGCCAAGAGTAACGCCAAGGCGGCCGCGCTGCCATCGTCAACTTGAACCCGACATGAACATCCGGCTCAAACCCGGTTCAGGCGCGATCCGCCAGACTGGCCGTGTTGATGGGGGATATCGTTCAAAAGGAGAGATTGACGATGAACACGACCAAGACTTTGACCAGGCTCGCCGCGGTAGCGGCCCTCACAGCGGCTTCGATGACCGCGCTGGCCGCGCCCGCCAATGCGGGTGTCAGCGTCGGTATCGGCATCGGCGTGCCGGGTCCGGCACCCGTTTATCATCCGGGCGGACGCTGGTGCTATTGGCACCCGCGCGCCTGCGGGGCGCCGGGCCCGGTCTTTGTGGCCGGCACCTTCTATCCCGGCCGCGGCTGGTGGGATGGCCATGCCTGGTATCACGACCGCTTCTGGGGCCGTGGTCACTGGCGGTATCGGTGAGGATCAACAAAAAAGGGCCGGCGCTCATCGCGCCGGCCCTTTGCATTCCGATTGGAAGGATACCGTCAGCCGTACACGTCCTGCAGGGCCTGGCGGGTGGCGCTGCGCACACATTCCCTGTCGGCGCTGCTGTCGCCCGCAAGACCCGGCACCCGCGCATCCAGCTCGGCGCACAGATCGCTGGCGGTCTGATAGATGCGCGCATGCAGTTCGGCGCGATCGGCACCCCGCGACAGATTGAGGTCGGAGAAATCCACCGGGCGCTGGATGTTATAGGCCTGGGGATTGACCTCGCCATCGACGCGGCCAATGACCTGCTGTTCCTCGATCACGTCATTGGGATGCACGATCACGGTTTCGACGGGCGGCGCGGCGCGATAGTCACGTTCGTCATAGCTGCGGTCGTAGTTGCCGGGCTGGTAGCCGGCGTCGTTATAGGGACCGTTGCTGTAGGCGTAATCCTGGGCGCTCGCCATGCCGGCACCGCACAGCAGCACCGCCATCGCCGAACCCAACAGGGCAATCCTGCCTTTTGTCATGGCTGACTCCATAAGTTGAACCCATATTCAAATGATGGAGGCCGCGCTTCGTTCCGGTTGGAACTCATTAGGGCAGAATGGGGCGGATTCGCGGCGTTGTGAGGCAATCGTCGATCAACGACTCATCTTGTCATCCCCGGCCGAACGCAGCACCGCTGCGTGAGGGGAAGGGGACCCAGGTATCAAACACCTATTGGTAGAAGCGCCTGGGTTCCCTTCCCTCGCCACACGCTGCCGCGCGTGGCTCGCCGGGAATGACAGGCTTACTGAACGCCGCCGAAACGCGCCTTCAGCTCCGCCACCTGTTCGTCGGTGATCTTGGCCACCAGAACTTCCGGCGCCTTGATGGTCTGACCCGGCGTCAGGTCGTCCAGCGCTTGCGCCATCGGTGCGTCCGGGAACGGGATCACCCCGCCGCGATAACCCACCGGCTGGATGCATTCATGGATCGTCTTGGCAAACGCCGGCATCACCGGCCAGATCAGATGCGCGAACTGGTGGATCAGGTTCAGCCCCATGCGCACGCCCACCGCCGCCTTGGCGCGGTCGGTCTTGATATGGGTCCAGGGCGCGGCCCTGGTCATATATTCATTGCCCGCCACCCAGATGGCGCGCAGTTCGGCCAGCGCCTTGCGGAATTCCGCCGCTTCCATCAGCGCGGCATATTGGGCGATGCGGCGATCCAGATCGGCGATCAGGGCGTGCTCGTCCTCGCCATAGTCACCCTCACCCGGCACCCGGCCGTCGAAACGGGCGACGCAGAATTTGGTGACCCGGTTGACGAAATTGCCCAGCACATCGGCCAAGTCCTTGTTGATGACTCCGGCGAAATGCTCCCAGGTGAAATTGCTGTCGCTGCCTTCGGGCGCATTGGCGATCAGGTAATAGCGCCACCAGTCGGCAGGCGCGACCTCAAGGGCAGTATCCATGAAGATGCCGCGCTTGCCCGAGGTCGAGAATTTGCCACCGTCATAATTCAGCCAGTTGAAGCCCTTCAGCCGGTCGACCAGCTTCCAGGGTTCGCCCGAGGCCATGATGGTCACCGGGAAACCGACCGTGTGGAAAGGCACATTGTCCTTGCCCATGAACTCCCAATAGGTGACGTCCTTCGCCTTGTCCCCGAACCACCAGTCCTTCCAGGCGTCACCCTTGTTGTTCTTGTCGGCCCATTCCTTGGTCGCGGCGATATATTCGATGGGCGCGTCGAACCAGACGTAAAAGACTTTTCCCTTCAACTTGCCGTCGGCAATGTCGTCGGGAACGGGAATGCCCCATTCCAGGTCGCGGGTGATGCCGCGATCCTGCAGGCCCTCGTCCAGCCATTTGTAGGCGATAGACGTCACCAGCTGCGGCCAGTCGGCCTTGTGGCTGTCGATCCAGGTGCGAAGGCGGTCGGCAAACTGCGACTGCTTCAGGAACAGATGGGTGGAATCGCGGATCTCGATATCCTGAACGCCCGACACTGCCGAGCGCGGCTTGATCAGGTCGATCGGGTCCAGCACGCGGGTGCAGTTCTCGCACTGGTCGCCGCGGGCGCGGTCATAGCCGCAGTGGGGACAGGTGCCGATCACATAGCGGTCGGGCAGGAAGCGGCCATCGGTGGGCGAATAAGCCTGCTTGGTGGTGCGCAGCTCCAGCCAACCATTCTTCCACAAGGCGCGGGCGAAATGCAGGGTCAGTTCATGATTCTGGGCCGACGACGAGCGCCCGAAATTGTCCCAAGCCAGGCCAAAGCGGTCGCCCAGCTCCTTCTGAACCCCATGCCATTTGGCGGCATAGTCGGCGATGGGGGTGCCTTCCTCCAGCGCCGCCAGTTCGACCGGGGCGCCATGCTCGTCGGTGGCGCAGATCGCCAGGGTGTCATACCCCCGCGACCGGCAGAAACGGGCGAAGATGTCGGCCGGCAGCATGGACCCGACCAGGTTGCCCAGATGCTTGACCCCGGCGACATAGGGGATGGCGGAGGTGATGAGGACGCGCTTCATGTTCTGCTATTTCGCTATATAAGAAGTGCACAAGAGGCCAGTCCTCATACAAGGGGACGGTGGGAAGCGCAAAAGGGGTGGAATATGCCGGTTTTCAAAAGAAATTATGCCGTTTTGACAATGGGTTCTGCGGCGATCCTCACTGGGCTTGTGAGCGCGGGCGTAGCCCAGACTCAGCCCGCTCCCATCGATGCTGCCAGTGTCAGCCCGGCCAGCAGTCTGGACGGCCTGCCCCACAAGGACATCTCCAACGGCATCATCTCCGCCAAGGTCTATGTGCCCGGCGAGAACGGCTTTTACCGCGGCACCCGCTTCGACCGCGCCGGGGTGGTGGCCCATGCCACCTATAAGGGCGCCGATTACGGCCAGTACTGGTTCTCCAGCCAGAGCCCCCAGGTGCATGACTTTGCCTGGCGCGACCATCAGGTCACGGTCTCGACCGCCAGCGGCGCCGCCGGCCCGGCCGAGGAATTCACGGCCATCGGCTTCGACGAGGCCGGCATGGGCGGCAAGTTCCTGAAACCCGGCATCGGCATCCTGAAGCGCGACACCCCGGCTTACGACTTCGTCCATACCTATCCGGTGGTGAATGAAGGCAAGCGCGGCTTTTCGGCGACCAAGACCAGCGTGCGCCTGACCCAGGACCTGAACGACAAGGACACCGGCTGGGGCTATCACTATGTGAAAACCGTGCGGCTGGTGCCGGGCAAGCCGGAAATGGTGATCGAGCATGTGCTGACCAACACCGGCGGCAAACCGATCGAAACCGCCGTCTATTGCCACAACTTCCTGAGCCTCTCGCCCGGCAATGAGAACGTCGCCCTGACCGCGCCGTTCAATCTGGAAGCCGGCAAGCCGCTTCAGCCCGACGCGGCTTCCGTCAACGGCAAGACGCTGAAGTATCTGCGCGCGGTCAAGGAAGGCGAAAGCGTCACCTCGCCCTTCACCGGCTTTGGCACCTCGGCCAGCGATTATGATTTCAAGGTGGTGAACACCAAGACCGGCTTCGGCCAGCGCATCCGCGCGGACCAGCCGCTTGCCCGCATCAACTTCTGGTCGATCAAGACCATCTTCAGCTGGGAGCCCTATATCGCGATCTCGCTCAAGCCGGGCGAGACCAAGAAGTGGACTTACACCTACGATTACTTCGGCCCGGGGGAAGGCTGATATGCGGCGCGCGGCAATCGCCGCGTTGCTGTGGGCGGGCGGCTGCGGATACGTGGCCGCCGAACCCGCCGTTCCTGCCATCCTGCCCGCCACCGCGCAGGAGGACTTCACCCATGTGGCAATCAGCAACGGGCTGGTGACGGCGCAGGTCTATCCACCCGGCAAGCATGAGCTTTATCAGGGCACGCGTTTCGACCACGCCGGGGTGGTGTTTCACGTCACCTACAAGGGCCAGGAATACTCCAACTACTGGTACGACCATTTCGTGGTCGATCCGCATGACCCGAAGAAATATGGCGCGGGCACCCAAAGCGCCTGCTGTTCGACCTCGGGCCCGGTCGAGGAATTCGCAGCCGTGGGTTTTGACGACGCCCCCGCCAATGGCCGATTCCTCAAGATCGGCGTCGGCGTTCTGCAAAAGGCGATAGACAAATACGACCAGTTCCCCACTTTGCCCATTCTCAACTCGGGCAAGCGCACCTTCAAAGCGACCAAGACCGGCGCCCACTGGACGCAGGATCTGAAAGACGCCGAGAGCGGCTATGGCTATCGCTATGTGAAGACCGTCGCGCTGGTGCCGTGCAAGCCGCAGATGACCATCAGCCATGTGCTGACCAACACCGGCACAAAGCCGATTGTCACCACGGTCTTTTGCCACAACTTCCTGACCCTGGACCCCGGCAGCGAACACATGGTCATCACCGCCCCCTTTGTCTGGAACGCAACGCAGCCGCTGCAGCCTGAGCTCGTGAAACTGGACGGTACGACCATCCGCTATCTCGCGCCGATCCCTGCGGGCGTCACCACCCAAAGCAAAATGACGGGCTTTGGCGACAAGGCCGGCGACTACGACTTCACCATCACCGATACAAAGAGCGGATTCGGCGAGCGCATTCGGGCCGATCAGCCGGTCGCCGACATCAATATGTGGTCGATCAACACCACCTACAGCCTGGAGCCCTATGTCGCGATTTCGCTGAAACCCGGCGAGACCAAGCGCTGGACATATACTTACGACTTCTTCGGACCAACTGGGGGGAACAAGACATGAAGACCATTGCTTTCACTGCCGCGCTGCTCGCCACCACCACTTTGGCATTTGCCCCCCATGCATTTTCTCAGGGCAACGCGCCCTTCATCCCGCCCAATGAGGCCGACACCTCGCCCGCCAACGCGCTGGACAACATGCCGTCCAAGACCATCGCCAACGGCATCGTCTCGGCCAAGGTCTATCTGCCGGTGCCGTTCGGCTTCTACCGCGCCACCCGCTTCGATCATGCCGGCATGATCACCCACATCACCTACAAGGGCCATGACTATGGCCAGTACTGGTTCGTCAAGACCTCGCCCGACGTGCACAACTTCACCTATGATAAAGACGGGCTGGTCGCCAACAGCAACAATTTCGCCGCCGGCCCGGTGGAGGAATTCGGCGAGAACGGTTTTGACGCCGCAGGCATGAACGGCCGCTTTCTCAAGATCGGCGTCGGCATCCTCAAGCGCGACACCGACAAGTATGACCGCTTCCACACCTATCCGATCGTCAATGAAGGCAAGCGCACCACCACCGTCACCAAGAACAGCATCCGCTTCAGCCAGACCGTCAGCGATCCGGCCACCGGCTATGGCTATGTCTTCACCAAGACCGTGACCATCGTGCCGGGCAAGGCCGAGCTGAAGATCGCCGACGACCTGCGCAACACGGGCAAAAAGCCGATCGACACCAGCGTCTATGACCATCACTTCATGACCTTGTCCCCCGGCGAGGACGGCGTGCAGCTGGAAGCGCCTTTCACCCTGGCCCATTCCCGTCCCATGCCCGCTGATGTGGTCAAGTTCGACGGCGCCCGCATGACCTATCTGCGCGGGCTGACGGGCGAAGAACAGGTGGCCAGCGACCTGACCGGATTCACCAATGCGGTGGCCGACAATGACTTCAAGATCACCGCCACCAAGACCGGCTATGGCATCCGCATCCGCGCCGACAAGCCGGTGTCGCGGCTGTTGTGGTGGTCGGTGCCCTCCACCATGGGCATCGAGCCCTATATGGACATCAAGGTGGCGCCGGGTGCCGCGACACACTGGACCCACACCCTGGACTATTATGGTCCCGGTGATTCCCAATAAGGCATTTCAGGCAGGGCTTTTGTCGTGAAGCGATTTGTTGTGCTGGGCGCACTGCTCGCCGTGATGCCGGCCGCCGCCCAGCCGGTTCAGCCCATACCCACCACATCGGCGCCGGTGGGCGATCTGCTGGCCAGCGCGCCGCATCGCGACATCTCCAATGTGTTGATGACGGCCAGGCTGGCAACGGCGAAACGAGTACGCCGATTTTAAAAACCGGTCAACCACCCTTTCCGCACCGACGCGAAAATATTTGCACCCCTACAAGACTTCTTGAATCGCCTGTTTCTTCACCGCCATCAGCAACGGCACCACCGCCAGCAACTGCGCCCCCATCGCCACACTCACCAGCGCCACAATCGAATGATCGTACAGCGCGCCCTCCACAGCACTTCCAAGAAACCAGGCCACGCCGAACACGGTGGTGAACACACCATAGGCGCCGGCGCGACGCTCGGCCGGGATCATGTCGGCCACCGCCGCCGACATCACCGATTCATGCACGCCGGACGCCAGCCCCCACAGCATCACGCCAAACACCGCATAGGCATAACCGCCCAGGAACACCAGCGGCGCGAAGAAGGCGCCCGCAATCGTCACCGGCACCAGCACCTTCAATCCGGCATGGTCATACAGCTTGCCCAGCAGCAAGGCGCCTGCCCCGCCGGCCAGCATGCCGAAGGCATAAACCACCGGCACGGCAACAGCGGGCATCACCCCATCTTTGGCGAAATGAAACGCGATCAGCGAATAGTCGGCGAACCCGAACGCCACCAGCGCGCTCGCCGCCGCATACCACCAGAACACGCGCGGATAGCCTTTCGTCTCCACCGCCTTGGGATCGCGGGTGATCTCGGCCGCATGGGGAAACGTGAACCGCGCCGTCAGCACCAGCAGCATCACCGCCCCAGCCGGCACAGCCAGCCAGGCAAACGCGCTCGCATAGTCCTGCCGCGCGGCATAGACCGCCGCCACAACCATCGGACCTAAAAACGCGCCGATCTGGTCCAGCGCCTCGTTCACGCCAAACGCCCAGCCGCGCCCGATGGTCTCGCCCGCTTCCGACAGCATCACATTGCGCGGCGGATTGCGGATCGCCTTGCCCATCCGCTCCATCACCATCAGCGCCGCCGCCGCCTGCCAGCTTCCCGCCAGCGCCAGCGCCGGCACCGCGATCATCTGCACCAGATAGCCAAGAATGGTGATCAGCCAATAGCGCCGCGAACGATCGGCCCACCGCCCGCTGACCAATCGCAAGCCGTAGCCGATGAACTCGCCAAAACCGCCGACCAGGCCCGCGATCAATCCGGTGGCGCCAAGCCCGGCCAGAAACGGCCCGCCCACGCTGCGCGCGCCCTCATAGGCGAAATCCGCGAACAGGTTCACCGCGCCGAACAGCAGCACGAAGTAAAGACCCGTCCGGGCCGTCCAGCGCGTCATGGAAGTTCCACCGTTTTGCCGGCGGTACTTATATATAGGTGTGTGTCTGTCTGATAACGGGACGAAAAACGCCCCACAGACGCTTAATTCAGCGCGATGCGCTCTTCGCCCTGCATCCGGCCGATGCGCACCAGCACGTCCCACCACAGCCGGGCGCGCGTGCTTTCGCCGATCGTGATGGCGTCGTTCATCAGGCTGAACGCGATCTCATGCGCCAGCTCGGGATAAAGCTCGATCATCCCGCGCGCCATATGTTCCGGCTTGAAACCCTGCTGCGACACCTGAACGCCAACTCCGTTTGGGCGCACTCTATACGCCAGTTCACGACCGAGGGGGATACGGGCTTTCCGAATCGCTACAATCTTACACACGCCGTTAGCCCTTTGTTTACCACGTCGAAACAGCGTTTCGTACGCTTGCGACCGGACCGCCACTGACTGGTTATCAGTCTGCAAACAATTTCATGCGGCCCCTCATGGGTGCAGATGCACAAGCCCGGGAGTTACGTGACTTGCTCACTCTGGCAGACAGGCTTCGCAACTACGCCGCCCAGACGGACGACGCACATTATGTTTCGCTGTTCCTGGCGCCCGCGCAAACGCTGGAGGCGCGCGCCAGCGTGCTTGGTTTCGACTCACTCCAGCCTGCTAACGCGCCGCAGCAACCGCGCCTGCGAAGCTGACGCGTGGCCTACAGTCTCTGCTCGCCGCAATGGGCGTCGGCGGATGCACAAGCCGCCGTTGTCGCTTGATTTGTCTGCTGAAAATGCCAACCGGCGACCGCGAGAACCAGAAAGATAGCGATCACGAAACCGACGATGAACCAGCGCTCCATGGCTTGCTCCCGCTTGCGGCAGCCATGCCCCCACAGCCGCCGGGTCCAAGTCTAGCACGGACCGGGAAGATGTCTCGGCCATTAACGCCTGGGTAACCATCGAAACATGCGTTACGGGTTGGTGACCCGCGCTAACATATCTTTTCCGGATTGCGGGCCAAGCTCGCGTTGTATGACGCCCGCGCCCACAACCCCGGTTTCAACATTTCAGGCCAGGCTGGCCGCCTTCGCGGCGCTTACAGCCTTGTTCACGCTGCTCAATTACATGGGCTCGGCGCTTTATGAGCTGGCCGGCGGGCTCACCACGGTCAAACCCTATAGCGGCGTGGCGCTGGCGCTGATTCTGATCCTGGGCCAGCGCTGGATGTGGCCGGTGCTGGCGGCGGGCACCCTGGGCGGCATGCTGGCCAAATTCGCCAGCAACGCCCCGCTCTACGACGTCATCCTCACGCCCGGCGTCACCACCCTCACCGTGCTCATCGTTTATCTGACGGCGCGCCGGCTGATCGGCAAACAGATCGACTTCCGCGCCTGGCGCCAGCTCGTCGGCTATATCGCTTTGGCCGTCGCGTTCAGCTGCGTCTCGGCGACGACCTTCACCTTGGTGATCGACGGCCTGGGCCGCCCGCATCTGGCGACCTATTGGCAGGCCTGGTTCATCCCCACCGCGCTGTCATATATCATCTTCACGCCCGTGATGATGCTCTTGGCGACCGCCGAACGCCGCGTGCTGGCGGGCAACTGGAAAAGACTTGCGGCCTGCATGGCGCTGATGCTGCCGGTGCTGCTGTCCAACTTTCTTCCCATACGCCTGCCGCTGTTGTTCATCACCCCCATGGCGCTTCTGATCGTGACCCTGGTGACCGGCCTGGAAGGCACCGCGCTGGGCCTGATCCTGACCCAGTTGGTGCTGACCGGCGCCACCACACTCGGCTATGGCGCATCCGCCATCTCCTATCTGTCGCTGGGCTATCAGCTCTATTTCATCCAGATGTTCATGGCGATCCTGATCGCGGTGATGCTGCCGGTGGCAGCCGCCATCGCCGAGCGCGTCAAGCTGCGCGACAGCATGGAATAGGCGCTGCAGCGCGAGGCCCATGTCAATATCGCCCTGCGCGCCAGCGAACAGCGCGCCCGCGACATGGCGCAGGAAGCCCAACAGGCCAATCATGCCAAGTCGGAATTCCTAGCCAGCATGAGCCACGAACTGCGCACGCCGCTCAATGCCATCCTGGGCTTTTCCGAGATCATCAAGACCGAACTCTATGGTCCGCTCGGCCACGCCAAATATGCCGAATATGCCGAAGACGTGTTCAAGTCGGGCGCTCACCTGCTCGACCTGATCAATGACGTGCTGGACCTTTCCAAGATCGACGCCGGCAAGATGGAGCTGCGCGAAACCATCTTCCCGGTGCGCGACCTGTTCGACGACACCATGCTGATGGTGGCCGACAAGGCCAAAGGCCATGCCCGGATCAGCGTGGCGGGCGATGACGCCATCTCGGTGATGGCCGACAAGCGGCTGCTCAAGCAGATCCTGCTCAACCTTCTGTCCAATGCCGTCAAGTTCACGCCAGATGGCGGCACCATCACGCTGTCAGCCCAGGCCATGGCCGATGGCGGCGTCGCCATCAGCGTCACCGACACCGGCATCGGCATGAGCGAGGACCAGATCCAGAAGGCCTTCTCCCACTATGGCCAGATCGATTCCAAGATCGCGCGCACCCATCAGGGCACGGGGCTTGGTTTGCCCATCTCCGTGTCGCTGGCGCGCCTGCATGGCGGCGATGTCATCGCCACCAGCAAGCCGGGCGAAGGCACCCGCATGACCTTGACCCTGCCGCAGAGCCGGGTGGTGCATGCCGAACCGGCCCAACTCTTCTCGGTCGGCTGACAGCCGCGTCAGCGCTGCCCATTTCGCGCGCATGGCGTGATCAACACACGCGCACAACCGCTCTGGGAACTATACCGATCGTTGATGTTCACACCGCTCAGATGAGCGGGCGATGAAGAAATACTCATTGGTTATTCTCAACGGCGCTGTCGGCAAACTGTCACCGACGCTCACTAACCCTTCGCGCTTTTGGAGGGTTCTTATGAAACTTGTTCGCCGTGGTTCGCTGCTCAGCATTCTGTTGTCGTCCAGCGCCATTCTTCTCGCCGTCTCGCCATCTGTTGCCCAGACCGTGCCGCTGGAGACCATCACCATCAACGGCCAGCCCGGCGATAACGCCGTCGACCTCGCGCCGACCTCCACGCCGCTGGATGCACTCCAGCCCACCTCGGTGATCACCCAGGACTTCATCCAGAAGAATCTACCGATGACGGCCAATTACGACGAAGCGATCAAGTTCTCCCCCAGCGTCTTCGACACCGCGCCCAACGGCCCGGGCCTGGCCGAAAGCCAGAACATCTCCATCCGCGGCTTTCAGGACGGCCAGTTCAACGTCACCTTCGACGGCATTCCAATCGGCGATTCCAACGACTTCACCCATCACACCACCTCCTATTTCGCCACCCATGACGTGGGCCAGATCAGCGTCGATCGCGGCCCCGGCACCGCCGCCACCATCGGCAACGCCACCTTCGGCGGCACGGTGAGCACCCTGTCCAAGGCGCCCGGCGACCAGATGAGCATCAACCCCTATCTCATGTATGGCAGCTACAATACGCTGCTCTATGGCGCGGAGTTCGACAGCGGCGAGATCACCGACACCGGCGGCACGCGCATCATGACCGACTTGCAAACGCAGACCAGCGACGGCTATCTGACCAATGAAAGCCAGGCCCGCCTCAACGGCTTCGTCAAGATCATCCAGCCGCTCGACGCAAATACCACGCTGACCGCGGTCGGCATGTACAACCAGGTCCGCCAGAACATCGGCCTCGGCGCAACGGCCGCCCAGATCGCCCAGTTCGGCCCCAATTTCGGTCTTTCCACCGATCCCACCAACCAGAATTACGACGGCTACAACAACGACAACATCACCAGCGATCTCGAATATCTGGACCTGCAGTCCAGCTTCGGCGACCGCTGGTCGCTGGACAGCAAAATCTACACCTATGCCTATTTCCATCGCGGCTTGAACGGCAAGGATCCCAATGGCGAATATCCCAACATCGTCTCGTTTGACGGCACCACGACCGTGCCCGGCGTGCCTGGCGAGGTGCTGCAGAACGACTATCGCTCGATCGGCACCATCACCCGCCTGACCAAGAGCTTCGACTTCGGCGATGTGCAGGCCGGTATCTGGTACGACCACCAGAACAACGCTCGCGCCCTGCGCGAGGTGGATATGACGGCTCCCGGCCTGCCGCTCAATCTCGATGACGCCGACTCCGGCGCCACCAACGGCATCGCCCGGCTCCTCACCCAGAACCTTCAGACCTTCCAACCCTATGCCCAGCTCGACTGGAACGTGACCGATGCGCTCTCCCTCACCCCGGGCGTACGCTACATGTATTTCGACCGCAGCGTGGATGCATCCGTCAATGTGAAGAGCGCGGCTGCTCAGACCTATGAAAATACCTTTGGCACGGTGCTCCCCTCGATCTCGGCGCATTACACTATCGATCCCAACTGGACGGCCTATGCCCAGGTCGCGGCGGGCGCGCTTGCCCCCAATGAGAACTTCTTCAACCCCAACTCACCGACCACCACCAGCCTGGCGCCGGAAAAGACCTGGAACTACCAGATCGGCACTGCCCTCCAGCTTCCCGACCTGACCTTGTCGGCCGACGCCTACTACATCGCCTTCACCAACTTCATCACGTCTCATTCCGTGGGTGGCCAGAACATCTTCTACAATCTGGGCGGCGCAAAATATATGGGCCTGGAAACGGAAGCGACCTACATGCTCGGCGATGGCTTCAGCCTCTATGCCAACGGTTCGCTCAACAGCGCCAAGGACAACCTCACCCATCAGTGGCTACCCAACGCACCCGAAACCACCGGCGCCATCGGCGGCATCTACAGCAAGGACGGGCTCTATGCCTCGCTGCTTGGCAAGTGGGTCGGTTCGCGCTTTGGCGACAGTGGCCAAACGCAAGGCCTGCAGCCCATCTTCACCCTCGACGGCTCGGTCAGCTACGAGCTCTCGCACCTGTTCGATGGCATCAAGCAGACCACCGTTCAGCTTCAGGTCAACAACATCACCGACACCACCAAGATCAACAACCTGGCCGGCTACACGGTTCAGAATGGCACCCCGCTCTACTGGACTCAACCGGCGCGCAGCGTGTTCTTCAGCGTGCAGACATCGTTCTGAATCGCGTCTTTACTCTGCTTCTTTACGGCCCCGCGGAATAAATCCGCGGGGCTTTTGCTTGCACGCGCGTAAAGCTTGAAAGCCCGTAGACGATGTTATCCACCGGCGGCTCTTTCAATCGCGCAAGACTCCGCTAACCAACGCTTGGGGAACCCACACAATCCCGGAACGGCTTCGCGGAATCGTGCTTTTATCCTCAATAGCGGAGGCGGGTGGCGTGATCTGGTGGGTTGCTTATCGGCGGGGCTCTTTCAGCCTCAAGGAGCGCTATGACAGCGCTACCCGCGCCCATCAGCGCTGCGGCCATCTCTTCACCCACGCCCAGTATCTGCGGGTGATCCCGCACGACGATATCGACGGCTGCGCGGCCATCGGCCATTGCTTTGAACTGCCGCCGGTCGCCGCGCCCTCTTTATAGATATCGCTGCCCGGGATTGGGCGGCATAAACCGGCTTTTGACCTCGTGCCGCCGCCGGTTATGGTCGGGCCATGACCGCCGTCCTCCTTTCCATCCAGACCGGCCGTGCCGCACCCCTGGGTCCCGAGCGCGTGCCCAGCGGGTTCGTCAAAACCGCGCGCCTGGGCAAGGTCGCGGTGACGCCCCTGGGCCTCGATGGCGACGAACAGGCCGACCTCGTCGCCCATGGCGGACGGGAAAAAGCCGTTTATGGCTATGCCGCCGCACGCTTTGCGGTGTGGGCCAAGGAATTTCCCGCGCTGGCCGATCACTTCACCGCCGGGTCGATGGGCGAGAACCTCACCGTCGCGGGCATGGATGAGAGTGACATTTGCGTGGGCGACGTCCATGCCATCGGCACTGCCCTGCTTCAGGTCTGCCAGCCGCGCCAGCCCTGTTTCAAATTCGCCTTGCGTCATGACAACAAGCTTCTGCCCAAGGCGATGGTGCGGCTGGGCTTTTCCGGCTGGTATTATCGCGTGCTCAAGACCGGGAGTCTGAAGGCCGGCGACACACTCACCCTGTACGATCGGCCCAATCCCGATTTCGCTTTCGCGCGGCTGACCGAAATCGTCTATCACGGCAAGGCGACCCGGGACGAGCTTCACCGCATGGCCAGGATGCCCGAGCTGGCCAGCCAGTGGCGCGGCATCGCCCGCCAGATGCTGGAGTGACGCCATGCATCTGGGTGAAAGTTTACGCCAGGCCTTCGCCCTGCATCAGCGTGGCGATCTGATCGCGGCTGAAAAGCTGTATCAGGAGATACTTCGCCTTCACCCCCAAAGCTTCGACGCCTGCCATCTGATGGGCGTGCTGCGCGCCCAGCAGGGCCGCGCGAGCGAGGCCCGCACCCTGATCGAACGGGCGCTTGCGCTCAAACCGGGCGATGTCGCCGCCCTCGCCAGCCATGGCAAACTGCTGATGCAACTGGGCGACTTCGCGGCCGCGCAAAAAAGCTACAACCAGGCGCTTGCGGCGCGTCCGGGCAGCCCCGACCTTCTCTACGCCCGCGGCAATGCCGAGCGCGAGGCCGGCCAGCTCGCGGCGGCCGAACAAAGCTATCTCGCCGCCATCAAGGCGCAGCCGAACTTCGCCGACGCCTATTCCAATCGCGGCGCGGTCTTGCAGCTGATGGGCCGCGCCGACGACGCCCTGGCCAATCTCGACCGCGCCATCGCGCTGGTGCCAAACCACGCCCGCGCCCTGAACAACCGTGCCACCTTGCTGGCCGACCAGCACCGCTTTGCCGAGGCCATCGACAGCGCCAGCCGCGCCATCGCCGCCCAGCCCCGCTTTGCCGAGGCTTTCGCCAATCGCGGCAGCGCGCACTGGCAGTTGCACCGGACCGCCGAGGCGCTGGCCGATTTCAACCAGGCGCTGGCGATCAATCCCGATCTCACCAGCGCGCTGTCCAACCGCGCCCGGCTGCTGTGGTCGCAGATGCGCGACTTCGAGCCCGCCCGCCGCGACCTGGAGCATCTCTTGAAGCGCGCTTCCGATTTCCCGCTGGCGCAGGGCGATCTGTTTTATGTCCGCGCCAGCATCGGCGACTGGCGTCAGTTCGACACCGATGTCGCCGCTCTGACCCGCGCCACTGACGCCGGCGAACTGGCGGTGCAGCCCTTTATCTATCAGGCCTGCGCCACCTCGCCCGCCAGCTTGCTGGCCAACGCCAAGACCTATGCCGCGCGCGAATATCCGCCCCGCTCGCCGCTGCAGCTTCAGCCCGGCCAGGGAAAAATCCGCATCGGCTATGTCTGCGGCGAATTTCGCGGCCATGCCACTGCCTATCTCAGCGTGGGCCTGTTCGAACAGCATGACCGCAGCCGCTTCGACATCATCGCCTTCCACAATGGCGCGCGTGACGACAGCCCCACCCGGGCGCGCCTTGAAAAAGCGTTCGACAAGATCATCTCCATCAGGGAGCTTGGCGACGAACAAGCCGCCAAACGCATCGCCGAAGAACAGATCGACATCCTGGTCAATCTCAACGGCTATTACGGCGACCATCGCATGGGCGTGTTCGCGCACCGCCCCGCGCGCGCGCAAGTCAACTGGCTGGGCTTTCCCGGCACCCTGGGCGCGTCCTACATGGATTACATCATCGCCGACCGCGTCGTGCTGCCCGGCGGCGAACAGAACCTCTTCACCGAACAGGTGGTGTGGCTGCCCCACAGCTATCAGGTCAATGACAACAGACGCGCGACTGCGCCGCACGCGCCCAGCCGCGCCGAAGCGGGCTTGCCCCGAGACGCTTTTGTCTTCTGCAACTTCAACCAGCCTTACAAGCTTTCGCCCGCGATGCTGCAGCGCTGGCTTGGCATCCTGACGCGGGTGCCAGACAGCGTGCTGTGGCTGTGGGCCAACACCAACGCCTTTGAAGCCAACATCAAACGCTTCGCCGCCGCGCATGGCGTCAATCCCGCGCGCATCGTCATCGCCGGGCCCGCGGCGCAACCCGACCATCTCGCCCGTCTTGCCTTGGCCGATCTGTTCCTGGATTCGCTGCCTTACAACGCCCACACCACCGCCAGCGACGCACTATGGGCGGGTGTGCCCCTCATCACCTGCACCGGCACGACCTTTGCGGGGCGCGTGGCGACGAGCCTGCTCTATGCCGCGAACCTGCCCGAACTCATCACCACCACGCCGCAAGACTATGAAGAGCTGGCCGTGGCCTTGGCGAACGAACCGCAACGCCTGCGCGTCCTGCGCGCGCGCCTGTCGCATCAACAGGGCAGTTGCGCCCTGTTCGACACAGAAGGTTTCACCCACCATGTGGAACAGGCCTTCACCACCATGGCGGATCGTGCGCGCGCCGGCCTTGCGCCGCAATCTTTCGCAGTTGCGCCCTGACGCTAGTTGCCGCCCGTGCCCTGCGGGCCGTTGGCCTTCGCCCAGTCGGCATAATTTGTGGCGGCCGAAGGTGCGGCGCTGATCTGCCAGCCTGGCGCGGTCACAGCCACGCCACCCGAAGGTGCTCTGGTGATCTGCCAGGTTGGCCCAGTCCCAGCCGGGCTGCCCGGGGGTGGCGGCATCATGTTGATGATAATTGGAGCGGGCGCAGGCGCCACGCTGCCGTCACTTGTCGACAACGCTTTTTCATAAAGCGGAACGTTGCGCGCCTGCGTGCCGAACATCTCCGCAAAGGTGACCTTGCCGTCCTGCACATCGAGAGAATAGTCGCGGTAGGGGCTCAGCTTCAATCTCAAAGGCTGCACCATGATTTCTTTGGGGCCGCTGACATAAACGACCTCGATGACATGCACGCCCTGTGGCAGTCGAATGGTGTGCACATTCTCTTCGCCAGTGAGCCGGTTCACGACGGTCCCAAAGGTGGGAACGTTACGGACGCCATCAACCTTACGGATCACGAGATGATGACCGGTCACTGTCGCGACGTCCTGCGGTGGCAAGTCTGTCTGGCCGAAATCCTTGCCATCGCTCGCACAAGCAGCAAGGGCGAAGGGCAGAACGATGGTCGAAGCCAGACGCGTGAACCAGTATCGGGCTTGGGCTGCGCTGAGCGATACCATGTCTGTTTCCCGCCGCCGGTTTGCGCCGTGACGATGACATCGGCGCGATTCCCGCTTCCTTAAACCGGGACAGTAAAGTCGCTGTAAACTTTGTGGTCGCCTTGATTTGCGCGCGCGCGACACAATGCACACTGTCTGAAGCAGGCTTCACCCGGCCTTCATGGCCGCTTCATGCCCGCCCCCTAGCGTGTCCGCATCAACGCGGGGGAAGGAAGAGGAGCATGGAAACCTACCAGATCCACATCGCCCGCGGCGGCCAGGAACCCCTGACCCATGCCTGCCTGATGGCCAGCGACAACGCCGCCATCCGTCATGCCCGCAACCTGGCCGACAATGCCGGCCATATTGAAGTGTGGCGGCGCGGCGAGTGCGTCTTTGCCGGCGATCCCGGCCCGCGCGACGCCTGATTTGCGCCCGCCCGCGCCCAACATGAAAGTTTGATCAATGGATTTTCATCTGGCGTTGGGCGCTGTTTCACGCCCATGCGCCATGATGGCGCTGTCCGACCGGACGTGCGGCGCGCCCTACCCAGCGCGCGAGCCCATCCGGCGGTCCGGCCATGCCGGAGACGAGAGCTGCCGGTGCCTGACCGGCCAAGCACATCTCCCGGCTATCCGGGCTGTCGTGCTTTCCCTCACTTGTCCGGCGTTCGCGCGCCGGACATTTTTTGCGCGCAACTGGAATCAGGGACACGGATAAAGGCTCTTGAACGCGGCATAGATGCCATCTTCCGTCGCCATCGGCCAGGTTTCGGAATGATCTTTCAGCCAGGAGATAACCGCCTGCTGATAATGCGCCCCTTTCAGGCAGACCGAGGTCGCGTCACGCGCATGCAGCTTGTCGAGCAGGGCCGCGCGAATCTCGTAATCGCATTGCGATATGTCGCGCGTACAGGCGCCCAGGAAATCCCGCACGGTCGGGGATTCGAATGGCGCGTCCTGCGGCGTGGCGGCTCGCGCCGTCGCGCACAACCCCGTCATCGCCAGAACCAGAATGCCGCGCCACGCCATGTTCCCACCGGCAGTTTGCGAACGTTGCCGGCAATATAGTGCCCTTGTCTGAAACCATCCTGAAAGCCGCATAAAAGTCCGCATATCGCTGGAACCACAAAGAGCCGCGGGCGCTGATGCAGGAGGAACAAGCACCATGGATTCATCACCCGCACGTCATGACCTGACGGCCGCAGGCGCCTTGATCCTTTTGCTTTCGCTGGCCGGCTGTGCGCCGCAGCAAGCGGATGACAATGGCTATCGCGTCGTGAGCCAGGACATCACCTATGGCCCCAATGACAGGCGCGACCGCGAATGGCGCGCGCTGATGGCGGCGATGGACCGCTGCCATGCCGGCGGCTTCGGCGACGCGCAGCCGGCCACGGCGCCTGAGACCCGCTGCCTGGAAACCGGCCTTGGCGGCTGCACCCGCTTTGCCGCTCATCTGAGCTGGGACTGTATCGGCATGGGCTACCAGCCGAACTGATCATACCTGCGGAGCCGAAAGCAGGTCCGGCTTCTACACAGGGCAGCGCCGAAGATGAAAGTTTGATCAGTGAATTTTCATCTGGCGTTGGCGGCCATTTCATTCCCATGCGCCATGATCGGCCCCGGTCCGGTTGCGCGTGGCGCTACCCCTAGTCGCCATGCCCGGTCCCGTCAGACGCCCCGCATCAGCCTGACGGGACCGGCCGGATTTCAGGTCCGACCCACATGAGTGTGATAGAAATCCAGACCCCCGAACCCCAAAAGCCCAGGCCCTATCGCCACTGGCGCGACTGGCTGGCGATAGCGCTCGCATTGGCCGCGAGCTGGTGCGCCCTGTGCTGGCTGGTGCAGATGATGGCGTCGGGCTGAGGCGGCTATCGTCCCGCGCCGTTATCGTCCTGCGCGCTTATCTTCCTGCACCGAGGCGCCAGTCGCCGGCCGGGGTCAGCATCCAGCCGTGCAGGCTTTCTTCCGCCAGGTCCAACAACTCCAGCCGCTGACGCAGCGCGACGGGGATGCCCCGGGCCGCCTTGATCGCGGACAGCGCCTCAAGTTCCTGCTGGGTCAGATCGTCCAGCGGCCCGGGATGAAAAGGCGAGGTCTTCATCGGTGCGGCATCCTTCTCGGAAAGAAAGCGGGACGGAAGAGCGGGCGAAGCCTTGCGCATACGCCGCCCAACCACAAGCCTTTGCCGGCGGTTTGACCGGGATTTGAGGGGCACAAATCGCTCCGGATCACCTTAATTACCTAGGTATCCGTCACGAAACTTTCACACGTATTAGGCGAATCTACGGATTCACACAGCCTGCTTTAAGCGTCACTTAATACCCCGGGCACATGATTCGCATGCGTGCTTCACGTGCCAACAGGGAGGGTCTCATGTATTTCGGTGTGTATCAGAATTCCAGCCGGCATCAGCAGTTCGACCCCCTGCCCTATGAAGTGCCGTGCAAGGGCCCGACCCTGCTCGAGATCATCCGCGCCTTCCTGCGCCGCGTCTTTCATTGACGCTGGCACTGACGCGCACTCCCAAGCCTTAAATCAGGACCGAAGGCCCGACATGCCCGCCCAGGCCCGGTGGTTCTTGCGCGAGGGCCCATGCGTCGCCTCGGTCACCGCCGACTGCTCGTGCGTCACCGTCACCTGATCGCGTGACGGCGTCGGCATGGCGCAGGGATTGCGGCGCGAGCAGTTCTGCAGCGGGCCATCCTCGGCGGCCGAAACCGCGGCCACGCCCTGGGTCGCCACCGACGCGGGCAACGCACGGCCATTGGCCAGCGATGGATCGGGCAGAATGGTGGTGCCGTCCAGGGCGCTTGCGGCAAATGCCGGCATCGCCGCCAGGCCCGAACCCATCGTCAGACCCGCCACCAACAAGGCAGTTTGCAAAAGTTTCATCTTCATCAACCGAAATGCGCCGATTTCCTGCGCTGGGCTTATCCACCTGCACGGAATTTTCAAGCCCCACCCGGCCAAGTAAGCAAGGCAAGCGCTGCCATTGACCATCTATTACATCAGTAGTAGAAAGTTGCAGCCATCCGAGAGCGCTCATGCGCCTGCGCCACGCACTCCCCACCCTGTTGATCCTGCTGCTGGCCACACCCCTCGCTGCCCAGCCAGCCGCGCCCCCTGTCGAGAATGTCACCGTAACCGGCGCGCGCACCCGCCAGGCGATCGAAGGCTTTGTCCAATCCCTGGCCACACCCACCCGCGCCACCGACAAGATCGCACGCTGGCAAAAAGACATTTGCCCCATCGCACTGGGCCTCAAGCCCGGTTTCCTCGCCTTCATCACCAAACGCCTGAAGGACGTGGCCGCCCAGGTCGGCGCGCCGGTCAACAACAGCCCGTCCTGCCAAAAGAACATCGCCATCATTTTCACCACCGCACCACAGGCGCTGATCGACAATGTCAGGAAAAAGACGCCGGGCCTGCTGGGCTATTACGACAATCAGGATCAGCTCGACACGCTGGCCAAAGTGCGCCGCCCGATCCAGGCCTGGTACACCACCGCGACCCAAGATGTGGCGGGCCAGATCACGGTCGATAGCGGCAGGACCGCCGGCATGGGCCTCATGCTTTCGGTCCCCTGCACGCTGCTCTATCCCGGCTTCGCATCGGGCGGGATATGCTATTTCCAGCCGTCCGGCGCGCATGGCGCGGCCGTCAGCGGCACGCGGCTGGGCGATGGTCTGCGCAGCGGGCTTTATAACGTCATCATCGTCGTCGATCCGGCGAAACTGGCCGATAACGAGATAGGCGCGCTGGCCGACTATATCGCCATGCTGGCGCTGGCCCAGGTCAAGACACAAGATACCTGCCAGCCGCTGGACAGCATCCTCAACCTTTTGGCCGACGGCTGCCCCAGGCCCGCGGCGCTGACCGCCAACGACATCGGCTATCTCACCGCGCTGTATAAAATGAGCCCCGAGAGCAGCATTCAAGTCCAGCGCAACGAGATGGCGTATCAGATGCAGCACGCGCTGGATGGGCATTAAGGCGCGCGCAAGCCGATGTCTGGTTGCAAACGCGCCCGCTAGCAGCCTCACGGGGTGGCTGCCAAAAATTGATGATTTCCACCACTTCGCCTAACGGCTTCAAAAAACTGATGTTTCGGCAATCGTCCGCTTGCGTCCGATTCGGTCCTTGCGAAAATCCCTTTGCTGGAAATCGCAAGCCGGCCCTAGCATTTCCATCGGGGTTGTTGCTTCGAAGGGCGCGCGCATGGTCAGCAAGGATTTCCAGTTGCAGCTTCGGGGCTACGGCCTGACCACGGCCGAGATTCACTATCACATGCCCGATCACCCCCATCTGCTGCAGCAGTATATCTGGCAGGAATATGATCTGGCTCCCCTCTTCCCGGTCCTGAAGAAATTTCTGGATTTCTGGCAGCGAGAGCTGGATGGGGCGCTGCATTCGGTGCGCGTCGCCCACAACCATCTGGTCAGGCCTTCGGAATGGAAGGCGCTGAACGGGGTGTTCCAGCTGCACTGACCGGTCCGGGCCAAGAGTACGGCCAGGAAAAAGGGCAGCGCATCAATTGCGCTTGCGCGGCGCGTTCTAATACCGGCCCGGCAAAATCGCGCCGAGAATCACTGACGCCAGGGCCAGGGCCACGCCGACGGCAAGTAACAACAGGCCATATCTGGCGCCGGTGCCGCGCCATGACTCCGGCGGAATTTCACTCGTATCGCCTCGCGCCGCCAGCGCATTTATGCGCACGAAGTGCCAGCCGAATAGCGCCACGCCCGCCAGAGCGATGACAAGGCCGGCGAGGCTCAGGGTCTTGTGCAACAGCCAGGCAACAGAGAGAAGCATGATATCTACCGCAACACTGCTAAGCCCCGGTCATTGCGCTGTTGGTCAATTAACGCGCGTCGGAAGCTGGCATGCCGCGATACTGGCGATTCAGGTCTTCCGTCGCCTGATGCTCATCTTGATCGGTCTTGTAGGTCCGGCGATACGTCACACGATGGTGGGTAACGCGATGTTGCATCGAAGCGTCGATCCTATCTTGGGAAGTGTCGATCTTGTCATGGTCTGACGCCTTGTCCCTGTCTTGCGCCATAACCGGACCGGCCAAGGCCATTGCGGCGCCCAGCATTGCTGCAGCGATAAATTTCATGGGGGTCTCCTCAATCGGGATCTGGTGTGCCAATGGCACCCTCCCGACTTACACCAACGGCTGATAAGGCGATTTGTTCCCGCAGGACAGAACTTCATCATCGCACTCATCCTCTCCCCTTGTGGGGTCCGAAGGACGGGCGCGCGGCCAAGCGCGCCCGGAGAGCGCGGACACCCCTCAATGATGCGCGCCGGTCACATTGTCCTTGGGCGCGGGCGTGATGATCGCGGCCGTCGCCGCCTTCGCACCCGGCCTGGCATCAGACTTCACATCCGCCTTCGCATCCGGCTTTCCCATATCCGGCTTCAGGCTGCCCGAGATATAGGCCCCGGACTCGATCTTGATGTCCTGGTGCCAGATGTCGCCGGTCATGCGCGCCGTCCCGGCCAGAATGACCTTCTTGGATTCGATGCGGCCTTCGACCGTGCCGGCTAGCTCGACCTCGTCGCCATAGACGGTGCCTTTCACCCGCGCGTTCTGCCCGATCTTCACGCCCACGCCGCGCACATCGCCGTCGATCTGGCCGTCGATCTGGATGTCCTCGGTGCTTTCCAACTCGCCTGTGATCTTGAGCGCCTTGCTGATGACCGATGCCATGGATACTCCTTGCTTGGTGGGGGTTGGTTTGACGAGTGACGCTGCGGCTTGCACCGGTTTGGCCTCACTGACAGGCGGCGGCCAGGCGGAACGCACGTCTGCCACGGGCTCCGGCACTTTGGGTGGATCGGCCCGAGAATTGGTCTGGGAACTGGGCTGCGGCCCGATATCGTTGGACTTGTCATTGCGATTGAATAGGCTCATGCGCGCACCTCCGGCAAGGTTGTCAGGTTTTCGAAATAGCTGATCGGCCGCCACGGCATGCGGCCCGTCACATGCGCGCCGCGCGCGACCGTGACATTGGTATGGAAGATGCGGCCATCGACCTGCGCACCATCTTCGATAAAGACAGTGGGCGCGAACACCCGCCCCAGCAGACGCCCGGCGATCACGACCTCGCGCGCGATGATATCGCCTTCGACCATGCCGCCCGCGGCAATGACCAGACGGATGGCGGCAATGCGGCCTTTCACCAGGCCGGAAATCACCAGCTCGCCGTCAACCTCCAGCACACCGCGAATACCGACGCGGGACCCAAGGAACGATGGAGGCGCGTCAGCCTCGTGGCCGTGCGCGAAGCTTTGCCCAGTGCCTTGCACCGGGGATTTTCGGGCCAACAGCATGAACAACCCTGCTCACGACAGCCCTCCCAGCAATGGTTTCATCATGACAGATAGAGAATGTACGGCAAGCGGTTAATCGAGGGAACTTTCTGCGCGCGCTTTAAGAACTGTTACCGCGATCACTTATCCGTGTACGGATTTCTTCTTCACGCCGCGCGCCACCTCCCACTGTCATTCCCGCGCAAGCCACGCGCGCTCGCGTCGCTGCCCCACCTGTCATCCCCGGCGAGGCGCGTCCAGCGCCGAGGGAAGGGGACCCAGGTGGCTACATCAGTCCCGGTGCCAGATCATTCCAACCGGAATTATCCTTCTCAATCAGCTTCAGCTTCCACGCCCTATTCCAACCCTTGATCTGCTTCTCGCGGGCGATCGCATCGTTGATGTGGCTGTGCTCCTCGAACCAAACCAGAATCTCCACGCCATGCCGCCGGGTGAAACCGGGCACGACTTTCTCTTTATGCTCGCTCATCCGCCGCGCCAGATCATTCGTCACACCGACATACAGCGCCCGTTTCCCCGTTCTCCATGCGTTCAGGATGGCAAGATTTCTTGTACAACGTCAACAAGATTTCTTGTATTTGTCCTCCAAATCGGCTTACACAAGAAACCTTGTATGGCCTCAAGGTTTCTTGTAGGGTGGCGTTCCATGAAAAGCGTTGGTGCCAAAAGTGTGGGCGACCGGGTGCGCGAACGCCGCCTGGCGCTGAAACTCTCCCAGCCCCAGCTGGCCAAAAAGGCCGGCGGCATCACCTATCAGGCGATCCAGCAGCTGGAAGCCGGCGGCGGCACCAAGCATCTGGTGCCGATCGCGCGCGCGCTGGGCGTGTCGGCCGAATGGCTGCAGGATGGCTCGGGCCCCGCGCCGTCGGGCAAGGTCACGCCGTCACGCGCCGCCCTGGCCGAGAAACTCAAGGTGCTGGGCATGGCGGAATGCGGCGCCGATGGCTGGTCGCTGTGGAACGGCGATGTCATCGATGTGGTCGACCGGCCGGCGTCACTGGCCGGCGTCGCGTCGGCCTATGGCGTCTATGTCGTGGGCGCCTCGATGGAGCCGCGCTATTTCCCCGGCGAGCTGGTGCTGATCCATCCCGGCAAGCCGGTGACCCTGGGCGCCTTCGTGCTGGTGCAGAAGCAACCCAAACAGGACGGCGACCCGCCGCTGGCGGTGATCAAGCGGCTGATCAAGCGTACCGCCTCGCGCATTACGCTGGAACAGTTCAACCCGGCCAAGAGCTTCGACATCCGGTCGGACGACATCGTCTCCATCCACCGTGTGGTGGGCGCGAGCGAAGCCTAGTCGCGTCAGCCGCCGCCAAGGGCCTGGTTCAGAAACGCCAGCGCCTTAGGCCAGGAATCGGCTTGCGCCGCAATCACCCCTTCGCGCGTGCCGCCCAGCGGGCCCGGCGCCTCTTTCGCGAACTTTGCGGCAAACAGCGCGTCGGCGGGGTCGTGTGCCGCAAACGCGGTGTGCCCGGCGTTGGCATAACGCAGATGTTCGTAAGCAAAGCGGAAGTTGTGCGCCTTCAACCGCGCCATGATCTTGTCGGCCATCATGGATGACGGCCACGCCTTGTCGTCCTCCGCCGAGATCAGCAGGACAGGCCCGTTGATGCGCTCGACCGCGATCGAGGCTTGCGGGTAGGCGTCGGAATCGAAGGCCGCGCTGTGCGGCAGGTAAGGCACCGCAACACCGCCCAGACTCCAGGACGAGGTTTCCGGGGCGCTCTTGAGTCTGTCGGGGCCCGGCCCCAAAGCGGCCGTGACCATATTGCTGGGGAACACAGCCAGAACGGCGGCGACCTGCGGATAGGTCGCCGCGGTGATCAGGGCGGCCTGCGCGCCCTGGGAAGCTCCCGCGACACCGACACGCTTGATGCCCAAGCTGGGATTGGCGAGCAGCCAGTCTATGGCGGTCTTCATATACTCCAACGGCACGTCCGCGAGCTGATCGGTTTTCGTGTTGGGGCCGCAATAGAACAACGCCAAAGTCACATAGCCTTCATTGGCAAGCCCCTGTGCGAAATCCCGGGGCGAATGCAAGGTGCAGGCACCCAAGGTGAGAATGGCGGCGGAACGGTGCGGGCCTTTCGGCTGGTACAATTCCGCGACCAGACCGTTCTCGATCACCGGCGTCATGGTCACGGTTTGATAGAGACGTTCGTCCTGCCAGAAGCTCAGCGCGAATTTCTGCTCCGGCTCGGCCGCCATCAGCGGGCCGGTCATCAAACCCGCCGCCAGCACAGCCACCAGAGATGTTTTCAGGGCGCTTCGCAATTCTTGTACTCCGATTTGTGACACTGGATCAGCAGGCGCTTGGCGCGCTGCATGTCGTCATGGCTCATCTGGGCGGCGATGAAGTCGCGCCTGCGTAATATCTCTTCCGGACCGTTATCGGCCTTCAGCATCAGCGCGCTCTGCGACATTGCAAGGCTGAACCAGGCATAGGCCTTCACAAGGTCCCTCTGCGTGCCCAGCCCGCAGGCATAGGCCTTTGCCAGCAACTCCTGAGCGATCTCATCGCCGCTCAGCGATGCCATCCGCGCATATTTGAACGCGAGCGCGTCATCCCGGGGCACAGGCGGAACGGCATGCGTAATGGTTGCCTGGTTGAAATTCGTTTCCCAGGAATAGAGGATGGCAAGACGTCTTTGTGCCTTGATGTCGCCCTGATCGGCCATGGGCGTGAGAATCCGGAACGTGAGGGCATGGTCGCGCTGCGACTCTGCCGCGCTCTCCTGTTCCCACGGCATCATCTTGTTCATAAGCGCATTCGCCGCCTTCGTGTCGCCGCGCTTCATCGCGGCTTCATAATCCACGACAAGCAGCGGAACTTCGTCCGCCGCAGTCCCCTCGTCCGCCATGCTATCCGCCACAGCCCTTGCGGCCTGCTGAAACGCGGGATGCTTCTTTTCCCGCTGGTCCCGCAGGTCCCGTTTCCGGGCGTAAACGGTCAGCCAGGCCAGGCTCTGCGCGTCCACGGCGGCGGGATCGCAGAAATCGACCGGCGTATTCTGGATGTTGCGGATCTGAGTGTCGAAGTCACGCATCTTGGCGTCGTAATCGGCGGCGCTCAGGTCGGCTTTGGGATCATCTGCCGCCATCAGCGGGCCGGTCATCAAGACCGCCGCCAGCACAGCGGCCAGAAACGTTTTCAAGGCGCTTCGCAATTCTTGTACTCCGATTTGTGGCACTGCATCAGCAACCGCTTGGCGCGCTGGATGTCGTCACGGCTCATCTGGGCGACGATGAAGCCGCGCTGGCGCACAATCTCCTGCGGCCTGTCGCTGGTGTTCAGCATGACCGCGCTTTGCGAAAGCGCCAGGCTGAACCAGGCATAGGACCGCACAAGATCCTTTTGCGTGCCGATGCCGCAGGCATAAAGCTTGGCTACAAACTGCTGCGAACCCTCATCGCCGTTCCCCGCCGCCAGCCGCATATATTTGAAGGCCTGCGCGTCATCGCGAAGCCCCGCCGTCGCACCGATCAGGGGATTGCCCATGGAATAAAGAAAGCCCAACTCCGCCTGCGCCTTGACGTCACCCTGATCCGCCGCGGGGGCGAGAACCTTCACCGCGAGGGCATAGTTGTGTTGCCTCTCCACCCCTCTCGCCTGTTCCCATGGCGTCATCCGCTTCCACAGGGCGTTCACCGCCGCGCTATCGCCCTGCTTCATGTCGTCATCATAGGCGTTGATGGCGGGGGTTTCCCGTGACTCGCCGCTGTCATTCACGGTCTGCACCACGGCTTCGACATCCTGCTTGATGGTCGGATGAATCTTTTCCCGTTGCCGCTGCAGATTGAATTTCTCGAACAAGCCCAGATCATAGACCCGGTTCTGCGCCTCCATGGCGGCGTGGTCGCAGAAATCGGTGGGCGTGTTCAGGATATTGCGCAGCTGGGTGTCGATGTCGCGCATCTTGGCGTCATAATCGGCGGCGCTCAGGTCGGCTTTGGGATCCTCGGCCGCGCGCGCGGCGGGGGCGGAAAGCACGGTAACGGCAACGCACATCGCGCGCGCAAGCCGCGATGGTCTGGCGCAACTTGTGGAAAGCATGGCGACCTCCTGCGGTGTCAGGGGCAACCAGATCATCGTATGCTACATAACGTAGCGGATCAAGACCGCGACCCGTCACTTCCTTGTAACGGCCCGAAACGTCTCGTATCGCGCTTGACCGCGGCCCGGTTGTGGCGAGACTTCGATCAAGCCCGAGGGTGACGACATAATAATAAGGAGTGGCCATGAACATTCCCGCAAAGACGCTTCTGCTCGGTCTTCTGCTATCCACCGCTGCCCTCGCGGCCCCGCTCGCCACCTCGACCTGCAACGAGGCGCACCCCGCGCCGGCCTGTCATGCCGTGCGCGGCGACCGCGCCGACGGCTGGGCGGCGCAAAGCCGTTCCGAAGTCATGGCGCGCCATGGCCTGATCACCACCAGCCAGCCGCTGGCGGCGCAGGCCGGTCTCGACATCCTGCGCCGTGGCGGCAATGCGGTCGATGCCGCGGTCGCCGCCGCCGCGGTGCTGAACCTGATCGAGCCGATGAATGAAGGCATGGGCGGCGATCTGTTCGCCATCATCTACACGGCGAAAGATCATCAGCTGCATGTGCTGAACGCCAGCGGCATGGCGGCCTCGGGCGCCACCGTCGCCTTCATGGCGTCCAAAGGCTACCGCGCCGATCCGATGAACTGGGGCCCGGGTTCGGGCATGCCGCATGCGGGCGTGCTGACGGCGACGGTGCCGGGCGCGGTGTGGGGCTGGCAGGAGGTGCTGGACAAATACGGCACCATGACCTTCAAACAGGTGCTGGAGCCCGCCGCCACTTACGCGACCGAAGGCGTGCCGCTCAGCGAACGCGCCGCCAATGACTGGCATCTGCCCAAGGCACTCGGGCCCATCCCGTCGGATGCCGCGGGCTGCTGCACCACGGTCGATCCCGATTCCATCCACGCCTGGTATATCGACGGCCGCCCGCCCAAGGCCGGCCAGATCTTCCGCAATCCCGATCTGGCCAAGGCGTTCCGCCTGCTGCAAGCCCAGGGCCGCGACGCTTTCTATAAGGGCGACATCGCGCGCGCCATCGCCGCCAAGGAAAAAGCGGTGGGCGGCACCATGACCATGGCGGACCTGGCCGCTTATAAAGGTGAATGGGCGCAGGCCGTCACCAGCGACTATCACGGCTTCACCCTGGCCGAATTGCCGCCGCCCAGCCAGGGCTTTGCCGCCAACGAGATGCTGAACATTCTTTCGGCCTGTGTCGGCCGCGTTTATCCGGGGCAAACCCTGGCATCGCTCGGCCCCACCGATGCGCGCTACTGGCACATGCTGGTCGAAGCCAAGAAGCTCGCCTATGCCGATCTGATCGCGGTCAATGGCGATCCCGATTTCAATCCCGGCCTGGGCGACAAGGTGAAGGCGCTGACCTCACCCGCGCATGCGGCGGCGCTGTGTCCGAAGATCGATCCCAACAAGGCCTCGGCCACGCGGCCCGGCCACGCAAGCGGCGCCGGCGACACCATCGTGCTGTCGGCCGCCGACCGCTGGGGCAACATGGTGTCATGGGTCAACAGCAACTTCTCCGGCTTCGGTTCCGGCGTCACCATTCCGGGCTACGGCTTTCTGCTGCACAATCGCGGCGGGCTGTTCACGCTTGATCCAAAAAGCCCCAATGCGATTGCCCCGCACAAGCGGCCGTTCAACACCCTGGCCGCGGCGTTCCTGATGGGCGGCGGCCAGCGCATGGCGTTTCAGCTGATGGGCGGCGACATGCAGGCGCAAGGCCATGCCCAGATGGTGGTCAACCTGGTCGATCTGGGCGCCAACCTGCAGGCCTCCACCGACATGGCGCGCTTCCATCACGACCAGATCGCCAACCGGCTGGACCTGGAATCGGGTCTCGCGGCGCTGGTGGGGCCAAAGCTGAAGGCGATGGGCCATGACGTCGTGTCGGTGAACGGTTCGGTGATGGGCGGCTATCAGGCCATTCTGTTCACGCCCGATCCGAGCCTGCCGCTGTCGGGCGCCACACCACAGTCGCCGGTCGGCGGCGTCTATCGCGCCGGCACCGACCATCGCAAGGACGGTCTGGCCGCGGGGTGGTAACGCGTTTAAGCCTTGAAGCCATGTGAGGCAGCCCAGGCCGTGAACATCTGTGGCCAGCCGCGCTCGTTCAGGCCGAAAGCGTGACCGCCCGCCTCGAAGACATGCAGCTCCGAGGCGATCTCGGCTTCGCGCAGCTTGATGAAGAAGGCGACGCCGTTGGGCAGCGGCGGCACCACTGCGTCATCGGCAGCCAGGCAAACAAAGGATGGCGCTGTCTCAGTATCGACATGGCGTTCCAGCGACCAGGCGGCGACCGCCTCGGGCGATGGCGTGGTGCCCAGCAGCATCTCGCGCGATTGCGCATGCGCGCCGTCACCCATGGTGATAACCGGATACATGTGCGCGGCAACCAAAGGCTTGGCATCCAGCCTGTCGGCCGCGCTGAGCGCGGTATAGACCGGCAGGGCATGACGCGTCGCCAGTGACGCCGACAGATGCCCGCCCGCCGAAAAGCCGATCACCGCCAGTTTGGCCGGGTCCACATTATAGTTGCCGCTCTTGATCAGGCGCATGGCGCGCTGCGCGTCCTGCAGGGGCACGGTCTCGCGGCTTTCCCAGCCTTCGCCCGGCAAGCGGTAGCGCAACACAAAACAGGTGATGCCCAGGCCGGTAAAATAGTCCGCGATGTCGCGCGCGCCCCGGTTTTCCGCTTCGCGGGCATAGGCGCCGCCCGGAATGATCAACAGTCCAAGACCATTGGGCCGCGCTGGGCGATAGACAAAAAAGCCCGGTGTCTGGATCCCGGCGATGAGGTTGATGTGAAATCCGTCAGGCAGCACCAGTTCGCTGGGTTGCGGCGTCAGCTTGACATGGTCGCCGCCCGGCGGCGTGCCCGGCCACAGGGGGACGAATTCGCCCGCATCGCCCCGTTGGGAGACGTGTGCCCTTGCCGCCCCCGAAACAAGCGCGCCTGTCATAGCCAGAACAGTCCGCCGGTCCATCTTTCTATCCCCTTATTTTCCGCGGATGCTCGCGCGAGTTCGGGAGGAAGACAAGGAAGGCGGGTTTCGGGCGGCGGGATTAGTTGTCTGTCATTCCCGGCGAGTGCGAGCGTCAGCGAGCACGAGGGAAGGGAACCCAGGTATCTAATACCGGCACGGTCGCGCCCACCTGAGTCCCCTTCCCTCGCTCGGTGCTTTGCACCTCGCTCGCCGGGGATGACAGGGCACCCTTGCGTCTGCTGGACTTCTCCGTCGTGCTGGAAGGTCTAAAATCAATCCGCAAATCGCTTGGGGGTAAGCAAGATGCAACAGACCATTCCGGCCGACAAAATCCCGCCTGGGGCTGTCGCGGTGATCTTCATGTCCAAGCGCAATGATTCGGGCGGCTATGACCAAGCCGTGGCCGAGATGCGCGCCGCAGCCCAGGCCTTTCCCGGCTATGTCGGCTTGTGGAGTGCGCGCGGCACCGACGGCGTCGGCATCACCGTCAGCTATTGGGCGAACGACGAAGCGGCGCGGGCCTGGAAGGCCGACCCCGGCCATGCCGCCATCCGCGAGCAGGGCCGCGCGCGCTGGTACGACTGGTATGAAATGGCCATCGCCACCGTCACCCGTGGCTATGGCTGGAAGAAGCCCGGCAACGCCTGAGGCGCGCCGCCCGTTATCGCGACATCACTTTTTCGGCTTGGCGAAGGCCGCGTCCACGTCATCCTTTTTGATGCGCGCATCGGGATTGCCAGGCTGATTGAGATTCTGTTCTTCGGTGCCGTCGCCCAGCATGCCGGGATGCTTGTCTTCAACAACTTTCTTGGGGTCGCTGGCGGGGGCTGTCTTGTCTGCCATGAAAATTCTCCTTGTGATTGCCGCAATGCGGCGCAGGCGGCCGTTCAGATCTTGCCGAGGAAAACCAGGATCAGCACGATGATCAGCACCAGGCCAAGCCCGCCGCCGCCATAATAGCCGGTACCGTAGAACCGGCCGCCGCCCAGGCCGCTGAACCCGCCCAGCAGTGCAATAACCAGAATGATCAGCAGAATGGTTCCGATGGACATGCGTGTCTCCAGTGAAATCTGGTCCGCACCGGCTGTCGGGCATAAAATCCAGAACCGCGCCGGCCGCGGACGGCGCCGGCAAATGGTGCACGGCGTTAAGCCGCGGGCGCGTCCTTGGTTCCACCGAATTCATCGGCGAGCAGATTTGCCAGGATCCGGCAGCGGCCTTCCTCCGTCTCCTGTTTCAGCAATTCCTGAAACCGGGGGATGTTCTGCGCGATGATCCAGTCCGTCCGAAGGTCTTCTTTGGTCTTGTGATCCATGATTCGCTCCATTACCCAAAATGGAAGCAACGCGGCCTTTTCTTGCGGCCTCTTCTATCCTTCGCTTCGCATTGACCCGGGGCCAATGGCTGCAAGGTACGTCCGCCTCCGGGCGGCGGCTGTATCGGATTGACCACGGCGCCGTTCCCAGCCTCCGCTAAACAGCCCATTTACCGCCTTTTATCCAACCGCCGGCACAATTGCCGTTTGGATAACCGCAGACACGCGCCTAATGTGCGGGTGCGACATGGGGCATGGTGGCTGGAATTCCAAAAAAGCGAGCGACGTCCTTCAGTTTCGAGTCCTACCTCGCCCGGCCCGGCAACGCGGGCTGCCTTTTGAAATATTACAAGGACCAGACCGTCTTCTCGCAAGGCGCGCCCGCCGATGCGGTCTTCTTTATCCAGAAAGGCAAGCTGAAGATCACCGTCGTGTCCGACCGGGGCAAGGAAGCGGTTGCCGCCATGCTGGGCCCGGGTGAATTCTTCGGCGAAGCCTGCATGGCGGGCCAGCCACACCGCCTAGTGAGCGTATCCACCATGACCGACGCGAATGTGGTGCGGATCGAAAAGGCGGAAATGATCCGCCTGGTCCAGCAACACGCGGACTTCTCGCGCATGTTCATGACCCATATCCTCAACCGCACCATCCGGGTCGAGGCCGACCTGATCGACCAGCTGTTCAATTCCAGCGAGCGGCGGCTGGCGCGGCTTCTTCTGCTGTTGGCCAATTATGGCGGCCAGGGCAAGCCCGAGCCGATCATCACCAAGATCAGCCAGGAAACCCTGGCCGAGATGATCGGAACCACCCGCTCGCGGGTCAGCTACTTCATGAACCGGTTCCGCAAGCTGGGCTTCATCAGCTACAACGGCCATATCGAAGTGCACAAGTCCTTGCTGAACCTTGTTCTGCACGAACAGCCCCACATCAAGACCTGAACGCAGCAAGGCACAGTCCATGGTCAGTGATTACCTGAAGCATTCGCGAGACCTTGATGAGGTCTATGCCCTCATTGACAAGAACCGGGCCGATGCGGCGCGGGCCGCGCAGGCCAAATTCCATAACGACATGGAGGCGGCCATCGCCACCATCGGCAGCATCGGCGCCATCGCCAGCGCCCGCGTCCAGGCCGACAGCCGGGTTGCCTCGGCCAAAGTCCTGATCAATGCCGAACTGGCCGCGACCCGTTTGCTGGCGGAAGCCGAGGTGCAGGCGTCCCGCTGCGCCGAACAAGCCGCCACCAAACCGCAAGAGGTCGTCGAGGCAGCACTTCTGGAGATCGGCCGGCATACCAGTGTGAGCCTCATCGCTGCCGCCAAGGACTCGGTGGAAAGAATCCAGCAGGACGCAGATGCCGCCATCAAGCTTCTGCGCGAGACCGGCGCCATCGCGATTCGCGAAATTCAGACGCTGGGCGAAAATGTCATGCAGCACACCAGACATGCCGCCGAAATGGCCGCCGAGAAACTGAAGGAATATCGCAAGCAGACCCACACGCTGGACCAGGCCAGCGCCGACGGCGAGGATCTGGCCCAGCTTGTCCGCAAGACGGCCGAGGATGCATCCAGCCAGCTCGCGCAGGCCATCAAGACGGTGCTGGCCGACATCAACGCCACCACGGACGCGGCCTGTGCGGCGGTGCTTGACGCAGCCCTTGCCGCCGAAGCGAAAATCCTGGAAGGCCAGGAACGGGCCTCGGCGCGGCTGACGGAAACCTTGCGCCATTTCGCCGCCGGTTCGGCGTGAGCAATCCGGCACAGTCCCCGGTTTCTCCAGATGGTAGAATTGCTTTTCTGCTGGAGAAAACTGGAGGAAAACCATGCCTGCCGGAGATTCGTCCGCTTATCCGTTCCCGGGTTTGCGTCTTGCATTCAGGCGCCCGTGGTCCCCTGTCATCATCGGCAAGGTGTGCGCTCAGCGCCTGGAAGGCTGCCCGGTAGACGAACTGCGCGCGGCACTGGAGCGGGAAGCCATCCTTCTTCGCGAGAAGGACATTCTGCTGCAGGAACAGGAAGTGCTGCGCACCGAATCGGAACATCGCCTGCTCAATGGCCTTCAAATGGTCGTCAGCCTGCTGTCCCTGCAAGGCTGGAGGGCCGCAACGCCCGAAGTCGCCGCCCAGCTGTCGGCTGCCGCAAATCGCGTCGCCATGATCGAGCGGATGCATCGCCGGCTGCATTTCCATGACGGCACAAAGACCGTCCGGCTCAAGACATACCTGCAGGAGCTTTGCCAGGATTATGCCGGCCTTGCCGATACCGGCGAGGCGCCGCGGCTGGAGATCCTTTTTGAAGGCGGCGAAATCGAAGTTCCGAGCAGGACTGCCATTTCCTTGGGCTTCATTGTCTGTGAACTGATCACCAATGCCATCAAGCATGGCAAAGGCCGCGTCATCGTCGGCCTGGATACCGATCCCGAGAAAGGTTACGCGCTGTCTGTCTGCAATGACGGCCCGGCCCTGCCGGACGGGTTCGATCCTGCAGGGTGCAAGGGGTTGGGAATGAAGGTCGTCCGCTCCCTGACACGCAAGATTGGCGGCGAGTTCGGTTTCGGCCGGGGGACCGGCAACCAGGGCGCGCGCTTCGTGGTGCTGTTTTCCTGAGAATTTTCCGCACGCTGCGCTGACCCAAGCTGGTGGGCGCATGGGCCGCGCGCGCCGGTGCGGCTGGTATAAAAGGACAATCGCCACCGTCACCTGCGGCTACGGCTGGCAGAAGCGGAAAACCGGCCAATCGTAAATACTTGGCACCACCTTCTCGCACGCCGCCTTAAGCCAAATTGCGGCTTGGTGGACAAACACTTGCGACGGTTGAGGAGGACGATTTATGATACAGATGTATGCGGGTCATAACCGGCCCCTCCGCGGGTCAGAAAAGGTCGCCCCATGAAACGTCATCTCGCCATTCTGGTCACAACCTTGATGCTGGCCGCTTCTTCGGCCGGCGCCCTCGCCAATACCACCGGTAGTAGCGGCGGTCGCGGCGGAGGTGGTGGCGGCGGTG
>Ga0182024_10003764_pt1 | contig 35656 bp, 34 predicted proteins | sample P32metaG_FD_120480 | JGI IMG/M metagenome (GOLD analysis project Ga0182024, IMG submission 120480) | Permafrost microbial communities from Stordalen Mire, Sweden - P3-2 metaG (Illumina Assembly) | ecosystem: Environmental > Terrestrial > Soil > Wetlands > Permafrost | place: Sweden: Stordalen...
AACTGTAGGGGGCACTACCGCGGTATTGGTACCCAAGCCGCCAAAATTGCGGTGTTCGGTGGAATTGCTGGCCACCTGGGCGGGCGGGGGCACCACCTGAGTGTGCAGCTCGCTGGCACCGAATCCTGGGCCCGGGGTTACCTTTTCCCGCATAATCTGCGGGGGGGGCGCGACCACGGCGGGAGCGGGTAGCGTTAATCGCGGGTTTTCGGACGTCAACTTTTCCGGAGCTGACACTGGAGGTGGAACTACTTGCATGGGTTGATTGCCAGGTGTCCGCGGGGTGGTGATATCGCGCTGTGGGGCCACGGGCGCTGGGGGAACTACACTCGCGGTCAGGGTTTGAGCTGACCGCAGCTTCTCTGCCTGAACTTGAGGTGCCGGAGCAATCGCCTGCACGGGCATTTGTGGAGCGCGCAGGGAGGATTTGAGTCCTTCGGTCGGTGCCGGCCCGGGAACCGGCTTGTAGGCAAGCAGATTGGCAACCGCGGAATCGGACTTCGGCAAGTTTAATTTGGGGGCATCGACGACTCTCTCACGCAGTGTCTCGCCGCGTGCTACGCGGATGGTCTGGGTCGCGTGATGGGCCTGGTGGCCGCCGCCACGCCCGGACCGGCCAGCCCGAGTTCCGCCGGTGTCCGCGGTTCGCGGCAGCTCGTTGCCGGAAAAGTAGATCACGTCAGGTTTAATCATGGCCGCGGGCTCAAAAGAACGAATTTCCTGCAGCCGAGCGGATAACATAATGGCCGCGACCACCAGCGCGATCTCGAGCAGCCAGGAAACAAGCATGCCCCGATAAGGAAATAATCCCACCGGAGCTTCTCCCGAGAGAGGTTCCGGAGAGCGGCTGAATGCGGGACGAATGGCGGTCCGGAATTCGTACCAGGGAGACGACCACTCCACCAGAAATTTGGGGGTGTCGGTCACTTGCTGCCAGCCTCCGGCGTTTTTCCGACCGCAATCTCGATTTCATCCCCTAACGAGGTACCGGTGGACTGGACGGTGTTTCCCGGCAGTTCGAGCACAGAAACGGCGCGCATGCGAACTGGTGCGACCCGCCAAGGTTTCAGTTGGTTCTCGATGTGGACCACGATTTTGTCACCGTCCAGGTAAATTACGTCGATAGGGAAACGCATGCCAAAGGTGTGCACCCCATGACATGGAACGATCCACAAGCCGCGTCCTGCGGGGAAATTCGCGGCATCCGTCCACATCAAGCCGCGAAACCGGGACCAGTGTGTCCCAGCAATCGACATCTGAATGGCTAGATGGGCTTGGCGCGTCCGGTTGAACGCATATCCTGTGGGGCCCGGTGAAGACATCACAACTCCTGGTTCGTAAACTCGTGGAGGAGTTCTTTGACGGATGGCGCGCCTTAATGTCCCGACTCTGGCATCAGGGTGCGAATCAATTGGATCACCGCAGGCCCGAGCGTCACAAAAATGATGGACGGCAGAACGAAAAGAACGAGGGGGATGACCATCTTGATGGTAGTCTTGGCGGCTTGTTCTTCCGCCCTTTGCCGCCGCTCTGTGCGCAGGGAATCTGAGTGTACTCGCAGCGCCTGAGCCACACTTGTTCCAAAGCGGTCAGTCTGCACCAGCGTGGCCACCAGAGCGCGGATATCATTGACGCCGGTGCGCTCCGACAAATTACGCAGAGCTTCGGAACGTGGTTTGCCAGCGCGCATCTCCAAATTGACGAGGTGAAACTCGTCGCTCAACTCCGGGTGCGCGTGACGAAGGTCTTCGCCAACGCGCATCATCGCCTGGTCCAGTGCCAAACCTGCCTCCACGCAGATTACGGTCAAATCGAGGGCATCGGGCAATCCTATAGTGATGAGGTGCTGGCGTTTCTTGATGAGTCGCTTCAACACAAATCGTGGCAGAAAGAACCCAAAGGCCGGAACTCCGACAAGCAAAAACAGGGAACTATTGCCGATGGCCAGGACGATCGCAAGCCCGAAGATTGCCATCCCCACGCGGCTGCCGACGTACATGGTCAAGTGGCGAGAATCGCGATAACCAGCCTGAATCAGCCAGGCGCGGGTCCGGGACACCTCGCTTGGAGACAAAGGCAGGGCCTTGCTAAGCGGATCAAGCGCTTGTTCCAGACGATCCTTGAACGCGGGCTTTTCTTCCTTTTGGGCTTTCTGCCAGGTGAGCGAACGCAAACGGGAGCCGAGTACGGACGAAGGAGCATACGCGGCCGCTCCGAAAGCAAATACCACCAGGGCGACGGTAAGAAACAATACGATTGCCAGTACAAGTTCCATACGCTAGACCTGAATCTGAATAATCTTCCGGATGATGAAATAACCCATCGTTTGCAGCGTGATTCCCGCGACCAGAAGCGTGTGTCCTATGGGATCTGTGAACAGCGGCCGGATGAACGCGGGATTCATAAGCAACATGGTCACGATGATGATGGGGGGTAGTCCCATTAAAAGCATCATGGTCAATCGGCCCTGAGCCGTGTATACCCGGACCTGCCGCAGGATCTTGAAACGCTCTCGGATCACGTAGGAGAGGTTATCCAGGATCTCGGCCAGGTTGCCACCGGTTTCCCGTTGCAGCATGACGGCGGTGACGAAGAACTTCACATCCACCAGTGGTACCCGATCCGTGAGATTGATAAGCGCATCTCTTACCGGCAAACCGAACTTTTGCTCTTCAAACAGTTTCCGGAACTCGCTGGCAACCGGTTCGGAAATTTCATTCGAGATCAGCTCTATTGCAGTCGTAAAAGCGTGACCAGCCCGGACTGCCCGAGCCAGAGTATCGATCGCTTCCGGAAAGAGTTCCTCGAATTTCTGGAAACGCTTGGTGCGACGGTAGGAAGCGTAAGCATAAGGAAGAAATGCACCCACGGCCGCACCCACTCCGGTAAATATCATGGACTCCTGGGCTGGCATGGATATGGAAGTAGTTACTAACAGGGCCGTTGCGCCGACGACGATGGTGCTGACCGCGCACAAAATCAGGATGTTGCCGGCGCGGATGCCCAAGTCCGCCTGGGTAAGCATCGTCTGCAAATTGGAGACACTCGCAGACCGGCGCAGGAGATTGTCGAGCGCGGGAATCCGGCTCAGCATCTCATCGCGCAGCAGGGCAAGTTCACTTGTAGACTCGGGTTCTGCCGCTTTTTCTACCGTGGACAGGCGTTCGCGGAGCAGGCGGGCCGGGGAGCTTCGCTGGTCCAAGAAGGATCCAACCGCGAAGGCCCCAAGAGAAACCACCACAAACACCAGGATGATGATAATGGCTAGCATAGAGGATGAAAAACTGGACTAAGTACTAGACCTCCATCGACGATTCAAAGATCGCCGAACGCAGGCGCTGTCCTCCGGTCAAAAGCCGCTCCGCAAACTTGGGCCGGATTCCGGTAGCGCGAAAAGCCCCCTTTACCTTTCCATTTTCGTCGATCCCTCTGCGTTCGAAAACAAAAATATCCTGCATGGCGATGAATTCGCCCTCCATGCCGGTAACTTCAGTAATCGTGATCACCTTGCGGGTGCCATCCGCCAGACGCGCAATCTGCACCACGGCATGGATCGCGGACGCGATCTGGGACCGCATGGCCCGCTCGGGAATATTCAGGTTGGCCATGGAGAACATGTTCTCCAGGCGGGCCAACGCATCGCGCTGGGTGTTGGCGTGCACCGTTGTGAGCGAACCCTCGTGACCTGTATTCATGGCCTGCAACATGTCAAACGTTTCTTCACCGCGCACCTCGCCGATGACAATGCGGTCGGGGCGCATACGCAGGCTGTTAATCACCAATTGCCTCTGCCTCACCGCACCCTTGCCTTCAATATTCGGCGGCCGCGTTTCCAGACGCACCACGTGCTCCTGTTTCATTTGCAGTTCGGCGGCGTCTTCGATGGTCACGATGCGCTCGGAATTCGGAATGTAGCCGGAAAGAACATTGAGCAACGTGGTTTTGCCCGCGCCGGTTCCGCCCGAGATCAGGAGATTCATCCGGCCTTTCACCATGGCCGCGAGTAATTCGAGCATGGGCTCGGTCAGGGTCTTGTTCTCCACCATGTTGCGGCCGGTGATCGGGTCACGTCCGAAACGGCGAATGGACAGGCACGGTCCGTCAATAGCCAACGGCGGGATAATGGCATTTACACGGGAGCCATCGGGAAGGCGCGCATCCACCATAGGTGAGGATTCATCCACACGTCTTCCCACGCGGGACACAATCCTATCGATAATCTGCATCAAGTGCGCGTCGTCCTTGAAACTCAGTCCGGTAGGCTCCAGCTTGCCGGCGCGTTCCACATAGACCTTGTCATAGCGATTGACCAGAATGTCGGAAATGGTGGGATCTTTGAGAAGCGGCTCCAGCGGACCCAAACCGAAGATCTCATCCAGGATTTCCCGTGCCAGGCGCTCGCGCTCGGCAAAGCTGAGGGGCACGGCTTCGCTGTTCACGGTATTGCGAATCAGGAGGAGGACTTCCTCGCGGGCCGCGTCATTCGGGGTCCGCCCGAGTTTCTCCAGATCCAGGCGATCAAGAATTTTGCGGTGGAGGTCCGCTTTAACTTGCTGGTATTCGGTCCGTTCGAAGGCTTGGAGGTTCGGCATGGGTTACCTAACTGATTTTAAACAACGACCAGGCCGCGCGCTTCACTGGCGCATCGTTCTGCGTCAAGCTTGCTGCCAGGCCAATGAAAGAACGCGCCATTTCGGAATGGTTCTGCTGCATGAGCGGCACTCCGCGGTCAATGGCTGTGGACACCGCGAAGTACTGATTGGGGATCTTCCAGAACAATTTGATGCCGGCGGCCGACTCGGCGTCTGCTTCGCTGAACCCTGGAATCTTGCGAAAGCGATTGAGAACAAGATGCAGCCGCTCGCGTCCCCCGGTGTCCCCCAAATACTGCTGAATCTTCGCCGCGCTCCATAAGGACGCCACATCGGCATGGGCCACGAGTAACACCCCCTGCGACATGTTGCTTACCAGCCGGGTGGTTGCGTCAACCCGCATCGAAGCATCTACCACCACATAGCGGAAATGAGCGACCAGCATGTCGAAAAGCCTGGCGTACTCCGCCGTGGAAGGTTCCACCGGCATGGGAGCGTTGGTGCCAGCAAGCAACTGAAGTCCGCCGCCGTGGCGGGTGGTAAAGCTTTCCAGCAAAGAGCTGTCAAGGCGATGCAGATTGCGGAGCGCATCCCCTATCGTGAACGTCGGCTTCAGGTTCATGTGCAACGCCGCGTGCCCAAGCGGGGCCATATCCACCAACGCGACATTTCCATGGGCCGACTGCAGTGCTAGAGCCAGATTGACGGCCACGGTCGTAGCGCCGCTGCCACCCTTGGCGTTGACCACGGTAAAAACGCGTCCACGCATCTCTTGCCGCTGCACCTTCCGTTGCGCGGCCGTGAGCCGGACGAAGGCCTCTAGGAGACCCGTGGTGGTGGTGGGACGTTCAATGAACTCACGCGCACCACAACGCATGGCACTCACGATGGTCTGCGGCTGGGACATACTGCCGATGGCAAAAACTGCGGAGCCAGGCACTTCCTCATGAAGTACCTCCACCGCTCGCAACGCCGTCGCCGGGTTGTCCGCGGGGATGTCCACCAGGATCGCGTCCGGTTTCGCAGCGTGGATCCGTCGGACTACGGGATCTGTCGTGGCAACGGGGAAACTGGAGGAGCTCTGCGTGGTCTTCGCCACACCAGTGCCATCCACCAGCACTTGCAGAACAGCACGCTGCTCGCTGTCGATTGCGAAGATGACTACAGAAAGCTCGGGCATGATCCTGTTTCGACCCCTACGTTTCGTTTATGGTCTGTACTCAACTGCGCGATGCCTTAACGTGACGAATGTCCCCAAGAACCCGGTCGGCGATCTCACTTATTTTTCACGGAAGATTTCGAAGTATCAAACTTGTCCTTGTCGAGGAACGGTTTCGGATCAGTGGGCAATACGGGCGGTTGCGTGCTCGGTGAAATCCGGTGCACCGTGCACAGGACCATCAATTCCGTTTTGCTCGTTTGCATGTTCTTGCTTTTGAATAAATTGCCCAGGATCGGGATATCGCCAAGCAGAGGCATTTTGTTGGCGATATTCGTGAGACGATTGTCCATTAACCCAGCGATCACAAAACTTTGCCCGTCCTGAAGTTCAAACTCGGTGTCGGCGCGCCTGGTGCTAAGAGCGGGGACGGTGAAACCCGAAATCGAAAGACCGTTAGTAAAGTCCAACTGACTCACCTCCGGAATCACCCGCAGATGAATGTTCCCGTTGGGCATAATGACGGGAGTGAACCTCAGCCTGACCCCAAATTCCTTGAAGGAGATAGTGACCGCTGTGAATCCCTGCCCAGGTTGGACAATAGGAAAGGGAAATTCGCCACCAGCCAGAAAGCTGGCTTCCTTGCCGTTTACCGCTATCAAGTTGGGCTCCGCCAAAATCTGCAACAGATTCTTTTGCTGAAGGGCCTGGATTACAGCGCCAAAATTGAGATCACTGCGAAACAGAAAGAGATTCAACGGGCTGCTGAGATTGATTTGTGGCGCTGTGGTGGAGGTTGCTGTTGTGGTCGTGGTTCCCGTTGTTGATGTGGAGGTGCCGCTGGTGGAGACTGAAAATCCGCCGAATTGACCGGTGGTACTGGTTCCGATGGTATGGCCGGCGCCGGGCAGCAAGAAGTTGGCCCCAAGTTGCAATACGGCTGTGCGGTCTACTTCGGCGAACTTGACTTCCAGCAAGATTTCCTGCGCTCCTACCGGCCCGAAAGTCAGAACGTTGACCACGTTCTTGGAGTAAGCTTCTGCGATCATTCCGGCGCGCTTCGATATGTCTTCGGTCGTGACATGGCCGGACAGCACAATCGCCGAGCGGGACGGAGTGACTTCGATTTGCTCGTCCGGGAATACGCGCTTTTCTTCCTCGGCCGCGGCGCTGACGTCCACGTCCACGCGAAGATCGAAGCTGCGGGAACGTTCCAGTTCATCCCAGATCAACAGCGAGACTTCACCGGCGGCCCGGCCATGCACCAGAATCTGCGTTGGAGCAACCACCACCACGTCGGCGATTGTGGGATCGGTCACAGAAACCCGCTTCAGGCGTTCCGTGGTATTGATCAGCAGGGATTTGCCCACCATTACGCGCAAGGGTGCAGCGCTAGCGCTTGGCATCTCCGGTTGTGGCGTCGGGGCGCTGACTGAGGGAGCCTGGGGCTGCGCCTGGTCAGACGCGGGTTGAGCCAACGGTGCGGCTGGAGAGGCCGGCTGGGCCTGGTCTGGGGTCTGACCTAATGCCAACGTAGAGAGCAGGCATAGAAGTGCCAATAACTTCCATCCCGTTCTGTTGAACTTCATTTCTGGTCCCTCCCCCTTGCGGGAGCTGATACCCATGATTTTCTAACCTCTTACGTAAGTCTCACGTCAGAAATTCGGCGTAACGTCTTTCTTCTCGGTGCCTCGAATGACCTCGATGGAATAAACACGAGGAGCCGGAGGGGCGACGACTGCGCTAGTGTGTTTCGACTTTGTCCGCACCGCCGGAGCCGCAGCAGCGGCCGGCGAATTCTTATAAAGCGCGTTGGCACTCACCGAAGCCACATTCTCCTGCTTGGTATCGAGTGGATTACGCAGCGCCAGCTGTATGTGTCCCTGGCTGCTGGCTAGAGTCAGTTTCTCTCCATCATCCGGCGAAACCAACAATGTAATCACCGGAGTTGTTTGGGGCTCGCCCGCCGAGTTGCGCTCTAACTTCTGTCCAGTGGCAATGACCGCCACGTTTTCCAGCACAGTTGTCGTCTGCTGTTCGCTGGACGCTCCGGGATTGCCGGTTAGCAACACGTCCACATGTGTGCCTGGAATCACAAAACCTGCGACCGCCACAATGTCATTCACCCGCACTGAAACGGCCCGCATGCCAGGAGGAATCAGAGATGGAAGTCCATATCCTGAATTTTCACCCGCGAGCTTGTTCGGCAGAACGAACTCACCGGCAGAAATCGGCAAGATGGCTCCCCGGCCCACGACTTGCGATATTTTGGAATAGTAACCCTTAGGCAGGTTCGCCGCGGGGAACTGCACCAGCCTCAGGTCACTGGCTGCGATTTTTGTCCCTACCTGGATATCATCCGCGGCTACGACCACGCCCTCACCAGCGACCACGGCCGGGCCCGATTTTTGCAAGTTCTTATAGACGAGCAAGCTCACGAGTGCGCCCAACATCAAGGCGACAAGTCCGATGAAGAATAGACGGTTGCGATTCATAACTACTCCTAGCCAACGAAATCGCCGGGCACCGCCTCGGCTCTACCATTTAGGATAACAATGCTACCAGCCCTTACCGCCTTCCGCTCGAAAGCTATGCCGCTACTGTAGCGAACTGGCAACCGAAGAAAAAATATTGCTGGCATTGGTTCCGATGAGCCGCACCGTGCCTACCACAATTACCAGGATCACCGCCAGCATTACGGCATATTCGGCTATGTCCTGCCCCTTCTCGTCAGACCATAGCCTGTTAAGATTGTCCTTCATCTCATGTCCTCCCCATCGAATCAGCCGGATAGACAGAGCGGTCCGCCCATTCTTGTGCAATTTTGTGCGCAATCTCAGCTCTGAAAGCACAAATTCCTTCAGTTCCAAAATCAACAACTTACGGAGAGAACGGGAGATCCAAAAATATTGTGTCCATCATACCCTGAGGCGTCTCCGAGCGAGCGATAATTTCTTGCACACTAGGGCAGGGATTGTTCCTTCCAAGACACTAGTTTTCCAGATATTGGGGATAGACAAAGCTCAGGTCAAGCCGCTTTGGAACGCCAGTCTATTCTGGCCCCGGAGGAGGAATCCCAAGGCAAGGACGATACCGAGAGGTATTAAGGGGCTGGTATACAAAGGCAGGATCCAAAATCGCAATAAATTGCCGCTCGGCATCCAGATCGCGGCCAAGGTCATGGCCGACGCCGCTACCCAGGCCCATGCCGGCAGAATCCAGGCGGTCACGAGGAGCAGGCGGGCGGTTCGGCTGGATTGCCAGATCGAACGGCGGTAGCAAAGCAAAAGCAGAAAGCCAGGCAGCAATAGAAGCTGGGTGTGCGGTGCCAAAGTAGGGATGACCACCAAAGTCGCGGCTAAAGAGAGGCTGGATGCCAGTAGAAATTGGGTCGATTTTGCCGGGCATGAGCGGCAACGCCAGCACAGCGCCAGCGCCGTAAGAATGAATGCAGCCGCTACAAACGGACCGATTCTGGGAGTGAACCACACGTCGAGCAGCGAGTGTCCATAGGTGTATTGCGGGTAGGCTCGAACGATCGCGACGAAACGCGGGATCCACCCTGGTACGAGCAATTCGCTGCTCAGAATCAGGAACAACATCATTGCCATGAAACTCCAGGCGAAAGGGCGTCGTCGCCTCCAATCCCCGATAGTCCACATGGCTAGCGATGGGAGTAGCAACACAACGAACTGCGGCTTGATAGTTGCCGCAGCCAGCAGAATACCGGCAACCATCAAGTGGTCTGACGCGAGAGAGGCCACGGTCGCGGCGACCAGGAAGGCTGCCAGCAGACTCAGATTTTGCAGTTTGATTCCTTGCAGCGCGGGGAAGCTGCCTAGCGTGAAGAACGCGAGCGTCGCCAGTCCCGATGCAGGCAAGCGCCAATCGAGAGCTTTCAGCCAAAGTAACAGGCTCAGCAAGGTCAGCCCCGCAAATAGGCACGCGAATACAGTTTGCGCGGCGCCGAATGACATGTGCAGCGTAGGCCACATCAAAAAGACGACATAAAGCGGGTACGCGAACCCTCCCGATAACTCCGACGGGTCACCGGTATTCGAGGCGGAGACGGGCGCTCCGTAAATCATTGTCTGAATTTCGCGCGCGATCGCAAGTGTGTATGGCTGGCGACCATGCAGGAATAACTCGTGAGCTGTCCACCACTGCGCGTAAAGATCAGAAAAGTGAGGTGGTTGATTAGCGCTCCAGATGTACGTGACGTAGTGCCACATACTGAACGCGGAGACAAGGGACAGAACCAGCCACAGCCAGCGCCGAGAATTTGTGGGGATAGGATTCATCAGGCAGAACTCATACCTTCCACCGTCTCCGGCACTGGTTGGCATCTAGTCCACATCCAAAGTTCATGGCCATCTACGGTAGCAATCGCCAAAATAGCCACCAGTACCCCGCCAAGAATATCGACGACATAATGCCATTCCAGCAGGACGACAGCGACTAGCAGGAGCACGTCGTAAGCGGCCAGAACGATCACCATCCGTTTCCAACGTCTCAGAAACCAGAGCGCGATGAGTGGTTGCGCGATGTGCATGCAAGGAAATGCGATGTAGTAATCGGTAGAGATGCGGCCGATGGGTAGGTGGTTCCACAGCGCCTGCGACTTCATCATGGAATTCTTCTGGGTTGCATAGACTTGCAGCGTGTTGGGGAAGTCAGAGAAGTGAATGGGGCATAGATAATATGGCCCCTGGCTGGGCCATAAATAGAACAATACAAGTGCCAGGTAGTAAGCGGTTAGGATTGTGCCTACGAATCGCAATCCGCGGGTTTTGCCATAATACAAACTGCTGAGGAGCAAACCAGCTCCAACCTGAGCAAACATCCCGAAATAGATAAATTCGAGGAAACTGAAAAAAGAGACTGGGAAAATGTGTACTGCCCAGTGGCAGAGCGAGGACACGGAGGCGCCGTGGAACAGCCACTTGTCCATGGCGTTGAACGTTGCATCGGCAGCACCGAAAAAACGCACTGAGAGAATTATGTCGTTGTAAGCGAATACCAACAGGAATCCGGCAAACAAGTAGCCGGCGGGAACGAACACTGCTAGCAATGCTTTCTGAAGGGCTTTCGGTTTAAGTCTCTCGCGAAATTCGAGGATGGCAATTGTGTCGACGGTCAGAATAAAGGCTTTGACCCCTGTGAGCTGCCAGAAGAGGATAAGGAAATATGCGAGCCAAAAGACGATGAGTACTTTATTTTTCCGCCAGCGCTGAATCGTTGGCCGGAAGCTTTCCTGCGCCGGAAACCCAATGAGGCAGAGTAGAGTGGCGACGAAAATCGATTGTGCCGCGAGTACAAGCCAGTACGTGGAAGCGAGCTTTACCCAATCAAAGTTGACGGGAAGGTTCAACCTCCTCAGAAACGGGATCAGTGCAAGGGCCAGCAGCGTGCTGATCCCATAATGAAGATCCCCAAGGCTCATCTTGGCTCGCGATGGGAGTGTCAATTTGCCTCCCGGAATGGCTTAGAGGTCAGAAAACGCGCGAGCACGACTCCCAGCATGGGCAAGTAAATGAAACACACAGTCCATCTTCCAACTTCAACGTAAGTGTGCGGGATGTGATACCAGCGCCAAATTCCCGGCACCCAACTGAAGAAAACAGTCCAGACGATTGCCCGCCGAGTTTTCGGGATAAGCCAAAGAATCAAGGTGTCGTAGAACCAGCGTTGCGGCATGATTGCCATCAACAGAAGCAGGAGTGCGTCCCGCTCGCGGTAACGCAATAGGGCCAATGCGAGCAGCCACCCTGGAAAGACCAGCAGCGGAATAAATCGCTCATAGTGGCCTGCATTCGCTATCCATAACAGTGGCCACTTTGGCAGGATCGCCAGACTGAGCAACAAAACAGAGAGGCATGCCAGCATGCCCCGGCGGCTTAAATGGGTGAGCGCCACCGGCAATCCAATCTGTGGCTTGGCCAAGGTTGCTGGCAACAAGAAAGGGAAGAAGGCGCTCGCCATAATGAGCGGTGGCCATTGTGCCGTAAGAATCCCGGCCCAATAGGGATAAGCCAGGAAAATCAACAACCGGTGATACCCTTCGCGGCTGAGTCCGAAAGCCAATAGCGCAGAACTGATTCCATAGAAAATCCCGGCCGCAATTTCCGGGCGCATCCACACAAATGGCAGGCCAAAGATGGCCGCAGGCAGGGGATACAACTGCAATGACGAGCTATACGGATTTCTATGGGCAAGCAAATCCTGGGCGGCGCGGATCGCCCAGGTGAAATCCGCCGCACCCAATTGGAAGTGGGTCAAAAGTAACCAGCAGAAGGACCCACTTGCCAATCCGATGGCCGTAGCTATCAGGATTCGCAATCGCACGGAAAGTTGTCCGCATAAGTTGTAACATGAAGCGATTTTGCGGCCGCCACTTTGTTGAGGAATCCCAAACTCGGTTTGCTTTTGGCAATGCTCTGTGCGGGCAGCATGTGGTTCTACGTGCAGCGGGTGATGATCGCCCACCAGGTTGCCGCTGCGGCCGCCTACGACTCTCCGCGGGGTAGCTTGTCTGATCTTTACCCACGCTGGCTGGGTACTCGCGAGTTGCTGTTACACCATCGCGATCCTTACAGTCCGGAAGTGACGCGTGAAATTCAGATCGGTTACTACGGACGTGCGCTCGATCCAACGCGCCGCGGAGATCCGAAAGATCAGCAGGCCTTCGCCTATCCTGTATATGTGGTCTTTTTGGTTGCCCCGACGATCGGCTTTCCGTTCCCCGCTGTACAAGAGGCTTTTCGCTGGTTCCTGCTGATCTTAACTGCTGCTACGGTCCCATTGTGGCTGCGAGCGTTTCGCTGGCGGACATCTGCCACGGTCACTGCCGCTTTGCTCGTACTTACTTTAGGAAGCTTTCCGGTTGTGCAGGCACTCAAGCTACAGCAATTGACCTTGGTCGTGAGTGGATTCATTGCCGGGTGTGTTGTGCTGCTTGTGGGTGGTCACCTCTTGTTGGCAGGCATTTTGCTGGCTCTGGCGACGATTAAACCCCAACTTGTTTTGCCTTTGATGGTATGGCTGATTCTCTGGGCATGCAGCGAATGGCGCCAGCGGCAGAGCTTCCTCTGGGGATTCGGGGGCACAATGGCGCTTCTGCTGGCAGGTGCGCGTTGGGTGCTGCCAGGATGGACCGGAAGCTTCTGGGCAGCTCTCCGCGCCTATAGGGAATATACGGGCAGGCCGGAATCAGTGTTAGCAACAATTACCACCCCCGGCTTGGGTGCGATTTTCACCGTCGTGGTTCTGATTGCGGTGGCTGTCGCGTGCTGGCGAGCGCGGCGCGAAAGGGCAGACGCTCCAGCTTTCGCTCTCGTCTCATCCCTGGTTTTGGTCGTGACCATCGTGGTCATCCCTATGACGGCACTCTATAATCAAGCGTTGCTTTTGCCCGGAGCTCTTTTACTGGCAAAGAATTTTGGGCTCTTTCGGACGAAAGTTTTCACGCGCTCGGCTTGCCTCTTAGCCGGGCTGGTTTTCTTTTGGCCTTGGATAGCGGCCATAGCTCTAACCATAGCTTCACTTGTCCTGCCTGCTACATCGGTGCAAAAGGCGTGGTCCGCGCCTCTTTGGAGTAGCATGATGACTCCGGTCGTCGTGCTGTTACTGCTCGCGCCACTCGCCAACACTGTTCTTCGCGAGGAACGCTGAGGTATAGTAGGTTTCTTTAAATCTCGCCTAACCGCCATTGGAGCGTGAAATGGATCTGAAGATCGAAACACGCCAGGCTGACGGGGTTACGATCCTTTCTTGCAGGGGACGTATTGTATTCGGCGAGGAATCAAGCAGCTTGCGTGACAAGGTCAAGCAATTACTGGGTACCACCCAGCAGGTTTTATTGGACCTTTCCGGAGTGAATTACGTGGACAGCGGTGGCCTGGCAACCCTGGTGAGCCTAAATTCGGCAGCCCTTGCGGCTGGGGCGGAGATGAAGCTGATCGGGTTGGACGCGCGCCTGAACGATGTATTACAAACGACAAGACTGAATCGGCTGCTCCAGATTTACGTCGACGAACAGCAAGCGTTAGCGTCGTTCAAGGGAATTTAAAGTAAAGCGTTCGGTGTCTTAGCGGGGCCAAGTGGGGAATAGATTTACTGGGATACAAGACAGTCTATTCTGTGGTCTGATCGAAGTCTGATTCTCGATAGTCCAAGCTTGGGTGAGGAGCAGTTCCAGGTTTACATGGTTTTCCAGACAATCACGGGCCAGGGATCCGACGCATCATCGGGGGTTTTTCCCACGCTGGTTTTCGTACAGGGTAACGAGCAGCGCACCATCGTGCTCGAGCATAGTCCGTACACCGTGGGGCGAAAAGTGGACAAGGATCTGGTTATCGCGGACCCGCGCGTTTCGCGGGATCACGCGATGATCGTGTCGGAGAATGGTCAGTTTGCCGTGATTGACCTGGGTAGCAAGCACGGGACCTATGTTAACGGTGAACGAATCGACCGGAAAGTTTTGGAAAAAAATGACCGGATGGAATTCGGCGTTCGCGAAGTGGTTTACATTGTCTTTAATCCCCAACACGGAACTTCGAACACGGCCCGCGATTTCTTAAGCCAGATTTCCGGAATACACATTTCGGATCAGACGACAGACCTGGAAAAGCTCACCTTGTTTCTGGAAGCTGCCCGCAAATTGAATACCAGCGGCGTTCTCGACGAGATCCTTGTGACCCTGTTGGATACCACGCTGAAGCTCACGCGTGCCGAGCGGGGTTACGTCTTTATGAAGAATGACGCGGGCAATCTGCGTCTGGCTGCGGGCCGCAACTCCAGAGGCGAGCCTTTGCTCGACGACAAAACGATCTCCCATTCCATTCTCGACGATGCGTTGAAGTCCAACTCCGAGTACGTTCTTACCGATACAAGCCAGTCGCTCGACATGGCGGGCCGCCAGAGCATAGTGGCATACGATCTGCGAACCGTAATTTGTATTCCACTGCGCAAGCCACAGGTACAAACGACTCGTGGTGCCGATGCTCCGCCAACTTCGGCGGCTGCGGAAGTGATGGGAGCCCTCTACGTGGATTCGCGTTTTGCTTCCCGCGACATTTCCAGTGTGAGTAATGACATCTTGCGCGTAATCGCCACTGAAGCCGCATCTCTGATCGAGAACGCGCGTCTGGTGCAGGCGGAAGAGGCCTCGCGCCGTTATCAGCAGGAGCTAGCGATCGCTGCCTCCATTCAGCAAAGGCTCATGGCGGTGACCATCCCTGAGGTTCCGTTTGCCAAGCTTAATGGTAGAAATCTTTCTTGTAAGGAGATCGGTGGCGACTTCTTCGACGCGGTCAATACCGAAGACGGCTTGACCGTGGTTTTGGCCGATGTGAGCGGCAAGGGGGTTTCGGCAGCCTTATTGGCATCCACACTTCAGGGCATGATCTATTCGCAATTAGTCGCCCGCATGCCATTGGTAGAGATTGTCTCCGCGGTCAACAATTTTTTTACCCACAAACATATCGGAGAAAAATACGCGACTGTCATCATCGCCCGCATTCGCCGCGACGGTGAATTGGAATATGTGAACTGCGGACACGTACCTCCATTGCTGGTTTGCAACCACGAAGTGATCCGGCCGAGCCATGGCAATTTGCCGGTTGGTCTGTTGGCGGATGCTACGTATGAGAGTGACAGTTGCAATTTGCATCCCGGAGATCGCGTTGTCCTGGTTACGGACGGAGTGACCGAAGCCGAGAACGCACGCGGAGACTTCTTTGACAATGAACGATTGGAAGTTGCTGCCAAGAAGGGGACGCTCGAAGACATCTTCACGTCCGTGGCCAACTTTTGCGGTGGCACGCCTCTGAGTGACGATTGCACGGTGGTGGAACTGCTGTATACCGGCTAGGGGCTGTTGTTCTTCTCTTAATTTTCTTCGCTCAATTTTCAATGATGACCGAAAAATTCGTTCCCTCCCAGTGTCGCGCATGCTGCCAGTAGAAGGTAAATACAATCTCGTGTCCGCCGGTCAGTTTATCGGTCGGCAAGTCTGCCGCATGGACGCCCAACCCCGTGTCGCGCGTGTTCGTATCTTGCGAAGTCAGCCAGCCGTCGATGCTCCAGTGCGCCGTCGCAGGAGCTGTCAGTGACAACCGCAACAGCTTTCCTTTGGGCATGCTGCGGCATTTGTTGTTGAAGCGCCAGCCGAAGAACGCGGCCTTCTGTTGATCAAAAACATACCGTTGCACCGTTTGCAGGGGCTGGTCAAAGATTTTTCCGTCGCGTAGAGACCGCCGCAGCTTGATGTACTCTGAGTGCGCCCACACTAGGGGACATGCCGACCCTGAGGGTTTGCCAGTAAACAGCTCGCGCGCTGGAATGTCGGGTGCATCCCAGATCTGCTCGGGGATCAACCGGCTATATTCCGTTGAGAGCTCCATCACTCGCAAAAGTTCCTCTGCTGCTTTTCGCCGTCCCGCCGCCAATTCGTAATGCGCCCGCTCACCCGCCAGCAACGGCCATGGTCTGCCGATGCCAGTGCCATCGAAGGGAGATCCGTCCTCGTGCTCACCATATCCGTCGCCGTTATAGCGATACCAGCACGGGCCTTGTGGCAATTTCACTCGCAACAAAGAATCGATAACCTTCACCGTATTCAAGATGCGCGGATCGTCCGGAGCACGCAGTCCAAAACGCACGAGCGCCAGCGCATCCGGGCTGATGATGTGGGTTGCCGCTTCGGCGGTTTGCCCGGGAGGCCGGTTCTTGATGGGAACAAACCCATCCGAGAGCGACGCTGCGCAGTCTTCCTCCGGGGGAGCAATTCGGACGTAGTACCCTTCCACGCCGATCTGCCGCGCCAGATCACTGTTGGTTGCGTAAGTCCAACGTTCGATATTGTCGTTCCAAGCGTCGGCTGTTTCCCGCAAATAGGTTGCAATCGCCGCTTGACCGATCGCATCTGCCAAGTCCGCGGCGGCCAGTAGTCCGGCGATTTCCACCGCCAGGGTGAACGGCGAATATCCAGCATCCTCCTCCCAGCGGTCTTGTTGCGTGACCGGGCCGTTGCGCACAATAAAGCCCGCTGCATGATGCACCAGAGCCCACCAGCGATGGAGATCGCCTAACAGTGACGGAGCTTCGCGCCGCAACAGATCGACTAGCAGAATCGGAAATGCCGCCTCATCCATCTGCAAGCCGTTCCAGTAAGGACGTCCATCCAGCCACATGTTTTGCGCCCAATGACCGTCGGTCTCCTGTGTGGATTCGAGATAACGAAGCACCCGAACCGCGTCAGCCGGCGCACCTGCCGCTACAAATCCACATGCGGTCTCCACCAGGTCACGCGGCCAGACGAGATGGTACCCGCCCAGGTCTTCATCTCCCTTGTTAAAGCCCCATGGAATGGAGAGACTGGCGATCACCCCTCCCAGAAAATCCTTTGATTCATGGACGCGCAAACAGGCGGCACTCGCACGGTATAGATCGTGCTCGGTCTGAGGCTCGTCCAATTTGAGCAGGGTGTTTTGCCATTCCTTCCAGTGCCGGACATAGCTCCCCATGAGTTCTTCATAGCGATCCAGCAAGCTCGTACGCGCTTGTTGCCCAGCTTCCGACCAAATTCCGCCAAAGCCCAATGCCAGCACGAACTCGCCGTTACAGGCCTCTAAGTCGATCTGTCCGGTCAGAGCGATGTTGCCGTTTTCTGCTCGGGTGTAGTTCCAGGTCATCTGGTAATTTCTGGAGAGATCCTGCCATCCATCGGAAAACCCGGCGAAGCCCACTGACATTTTTCGCCACGGGACGGAGCATGCAAACGCCAGCGAGGTATCCTCACGCTGCGCAAAGAGCATAGGGATTCCCTTGTAATCACCGACCCATCCGGTATTGGCACGGCCCCAATTGGCGAGATGAGGAGACAACAAGGCATAAAGCCGATAGTCGGAGAGCTTTCCCACCAAAGGTATAAACTTGATCTTCTGTAGAACCACGTTGCGGTATGGATCGGTCAGCACTTCTTTTTCGATCCGGTAACGGCCCTCGATCTCAGTGTTGATAAGCCTATAGGCAGGAACGCCGGGCTCGATGGGAAAATTCTTAAACGTGCAGTGACGCTTTTCTTCAGAGAAGAAGCACTTGCCGTCCGTGACCATCAGCCCGAGATCACGAGTACACGCCTGATCAACCCGAGGAAAATAAACCTCGTTGAGGATGCCGTGGCTCAGGGTGAACCAGACCCGACTATGCTGATTCAGTGCGGTGCCAACCCCAGTCTTTGCGCTTGATGTCCAGCGTGGTTCAATCCCGGGCCATCCCGGAGCAAATTGTTCAGAGTCACTCACCAGTTGTCCTCGAGTTTCTACAATGATCTCAGTTAGCACCAGCGGCTGCTTTGACCCACGTCTTCGCCACGGCGTAGCATCATCTCACAATTATGCCTATGGAAAAGTTCCCTCCCGGCCCTCAATCGGGGGCTTGGGGAGGGAATTTCAAGACATATAGCCGCGATCCACTCTCATTTCTCTCTGAAGCTGTGCATACTTACGGTGACGTTTTACAGGATCATTGCGGAGCGGCGGGTTGCCAATCGTGATTCGGGAGACCTGCTCTCCATGCTGCTGAGTGGGCAAGACGAGTACGGCTCGCGGATGACCGATCGCCAACTTCGAGACGAGGCACTAACTGTTCTTCTCGCTGGCCACGAGACTACGGCGGTTGCGCTCTCCTGGACGTGGTGGTTGCTGGCCCAGCACCCTGAAATCGAAGCCAAGCTTCATACGGAGCTGGACCGGGTCCTCGGCGGTCGTCTACCCACACTCAATGATTTGCCCAATCTTCGCTATGCAGACATGGTGATGACGGAGTCTATGCGTCTTTATCCGCCTGCATGGGGCATGGCACGTATGGCGCTTGAAGATATGGAGATCGCAGGGTATCCCGTTGCGAAGGGACCGGGCGTCTCATTTGCGCAGTGGGTCGTACACCGCGATCCGCGCTGGTTTGATGCACCCGAAGAGTTCCGTCCGGAACGCTGGGATGGCGATCTGGCAAAGCGCATCCCTCGCTTTGCCTATTTTCCTTTCGGTGGCGGTCCGCGTCAGTGTATGGGCAACACTTTTGCTCTGATGGAGGCCGTTCTGATTTTGGCGGTCATCGCGCGACGCTTTCAGTTTCGACTCGTCGAAGGACATCCGGTCGTTCCGATGCCGTCAATCACGCTGCGTCCGCGCTACGGAATCAAGGTTGTACTAAAAACGCGTTAGCGCCTTGCGATCAGCTCGATGACCGCTGAATCTTTTCCAAGTCCAACTTCCCAAGGTACAAAGCCATCCCCACTACTGCATCTACACCCATTTTGTGCAGTTTTTCGATTTCGTCGTTGCTGGAGATTCCGCCCGCGACGATCAACTGCTTCGACGTAGCCTCGCGTAGTGCACGCACCGTTCCCAGTGGAATTCCTTGCATTAGGCCTTCGGTGTCAATGTGGGTGTAGAGAAACGCGCCGCACCAGTGTTGGAGAGTCTGGACCATGTCTACGGGAGCAATCGAGGTTATTTCACGCCATCCTCGGATGGCGACTCTTCCACCTTTTGAGTCGACCGCAAACACTAGCTTTTCGGCGCCGAGGGACGCTGCGATTTCTTTCGCAGAATCAACATTAATTTCGCCATCGCGAACCAGAGTCGATCCGAGAATGACGCGCCGGGCCCCCAGCTCAAGGATTTCCTCCGCGGACTCGATCGAACGAATCCCGCCGCCCACCTGGCAGGGCAGCCGCTTGAGAAATTGCCCTAAAATCGCTCGATTGTCTCCGCTTCCGATGGCCGCATCCAGATCGATGAGCTGTACCAACGGGAAATGCGAGAAGCGCTCGATCCAGCCCTCAAAGTCGTCGAATTCCAGCGCTTTCTTTTTTCCTTGAACAAGTTGAACGATCTTGCCGTTCATGAGATCGATGGAAGGGATCAGCAAGGCCACCTCACCGGGATGTCATTGGACCGTAAGTGCCGCTTCAGATCTGAGAGCGGACTTAGGCCGAAGTGGAAGATAGACGCGGCAAGCGCGGCGTCCGCATGCCCTTCGCGGAACACTTCGGCGAAATCCTGAGCGCCTCCGGCTCCCCCGGAAGCGATCACAGGAATGCGCACGGCCTGGGCCACAGTCCGAGTAAGATCGCAGTCGAATCCCTGACCTGTGCCGTCGCGGTCCATCGAAGTCAGCAATATCTCGCCGGCCCCGCGCTGTTCGGCTTCCTTCGCCCAGGCGATTGCGTCACGACCCGTCGGCCTCCGTCCGCCATGAACGTAGGCCTCAAAGCGGCCGTTATTGCGTTTGGCGTCGATGGCCACAATTACCGCTTGCGATCCGAATCGTTGAGCGATCTCGGTAATTAACTCAGGGTGGGCAATCGCGGCGGAGTTCAGGCTGATCTTGTCAGCTCCTGCCTCGAAAATCGTTTCCGCGTCTTCGAGGGTGCGAATTCCACCACCGACCATGAACGGGATGAATAGCTCGCGGGCAGTCCGGCGAACCGTGTCGAGGAGAGTAGAGCGGTTTTCATGCGTGGCTGAGATGTCGAGCAAAACAATCTCGTCGGCGCCCGATGCGCTGTGCGCTGCAGCCAGTTCGGCGGGATCGCCGGCATCACGCAGATCGAGAAATTGAACGCCTTTCACCACGCGTCCTGCATCGACATCCAAACAGGCGATGATTCGTTTCGTCAACATTTGTGATGTTCTAAAGCGAACAAAAGTTCTGCAGCAGTTTTAATCCAGCCGCCCCTGATTTCTCTGGATGAAATTGCACTCCAAAGACATTCTCCTGCTCCACAACCGCGGAAAATCTTCCGCCGTACTCGGACTCTGCAGTGGTTGCGGTAAGTAGCGGGACCCGATAAGAATGGGTGAAATACACAAACGCTCCACTTGGAATGCTTCGCAACAAACGCGACAAATCATTGCGGAGTTCTAGTTGGTTCCATCCCACATGCGGTGATTTGACCGAGGAAGGGAAGTGCACACAGGCCCCGGGCCAAATGCCCAGCCCCGGTGTTTCGGGGGCTTCTTCACTGGAGTCGAGCATCCACTGCAAGCCCACACAAATGCCCAGAAATGGCACGCCCCGCTTGATCGCTTGCTGAATGGCGTCTTGCAAGCCGGTTTTCTTGAGCGCAGAGGTCGCCGCGAAATGCCCCACGCCAGGCAATATAATTCTTTCCGCATGCGCCACAATATCCGGATCGGAAGTTACCACGGACTGAACACCGACGCGATCCAGCGCCTTCTTCACCGATGCAAGATTGCCGACGCCGTAATCGACAATTGCAATCGTCATAGCATCCCTTTAGTGCTGGGCAGTAGCCGCGCCATTTGTTTGTCGCGCCAACAAGCGGCGCGCAAGGCTCGCGCGAAGGCCTTGAAGAGAGCTTCGATCTTGTGATGATTGGATCTTCCGTAGAGAGTTTTGAGGTGTACGTTGGCATGCGCTCCCCGGGCAAATCCTTCGAAGAAATCGAACACCAGCTCGGATTGCAAGTCGCCAACCAGACGAGTTTTCACCTTCGTCTCGATCACGGCCGCTGTGCGTCCCGAAAAATCCACAGCTGCGAGACCCAGAGTTTCATCCATGGGCATGAGGAAGTATCCGGCTCGCAGAATCCCGCGCTTGTTGCCCAATGCCTGAGCAAAGGCCTGCCCCAGCGCGATACCAACGTCCTCGACGGTGTGATGCTGATCAACATCGAGATCGCCTCTGGCTTTGAGTTCGAGATCGAACCCTCCGTGGTGGGCGAAGAGTTCCAGCATATGATCGAAGAAGCGGATGCCGGTGGAAACTTTGTAGCGGCCTTTGCCGTCGATGGTCAGAGCGATCCGGATATCGGTTTCCTTGGTGGTTCGGTCGATCGTGGCCTTCCTCATCCGTTTACCTTCTCTCCGAGACCGATTTGCACCAACACTTCGCGCAGCGCCGCCATGAGTTGCCTGTTATCTGCGGTCGAGCCCAGGGTGACGCGAACGCATCCCTCGCATCCGTAGTCGCTCGATCGATCACGAATTAAAATCCCGCGCTCGCGCATGGTAGAGACGAAATCCCTGCAGTGGCCACCAATCCGCAACAGTACGAAATTCGCCCGGCTCGGCCAATACTTGATTCCCGAAGAGCGTAATTCGTGTTCCAGTTGTTGCCGTCCTTGTAGAACTTCTTTCACATACTGCTGAATGTATCCTTGATCAGCGAGCGCCTCTGGCAGGCAAGCAAGCGCCACCGAATTCACGCTATAGGGCGAACCGACGCGGCGCACCAGCGACATCTGTTCCGGGTTTCCGGCGAGGACGCCGATCCGCAGACCTGCGAGTCCATACACCTTGGAAAAAGTTCGCGACACAAAAATATTTGGGAACTGGCGAAAAGATGGCAGCACGGTTTTACTGCAGAACTCGAAATAGGCTTCATCAATGAGCACAGCAGCTTGCGGCGCGGCCTCCGCAATACGAAGCACTTCGGAGGCTGGCACCAATATGCCGGTTGGATTATTGGGATTTGCGATCGCGATCAGACGGGTGCGTTCGTTGATCCGTTCTAGGAGTTGTTCGACGGGAAAACGAAAATCTTCATCCGCCGGAATCGAAACTACCCTGGCACCGGTCGCCGCCGCGTAAATCTCGTACATGGAATAGGTCGGCACCACGATCAACGCTTCGTTGCCCGGCTCAAGATAGGTCTGGCAAACCAGGTGAATCGCTTCATCCGTGCCATTGGTAAGCAACAGTTCGTCCGGCTGGATACCCAAATGAGAGGCCACAATCGCTTCGAGCGGCGCCCGCTCCGGATAGCGCGCAAGTTGCTCGCGACTGATTTTCTGCAAGCACTGTAGAACCCGCGGCGAACAGCCGACGGTGTTTTCGTTGAAATCCAAACGCAGCCCTCGGCGGTCGCCTAGTGGCGGGTGATAAGTCTTCACGTTATGCACCGCGGCGCGGGCCTTAAGCATGGGGGCTCCTAACCCGAATCGACCGAGCGTGCGCACTCAGACCCTCGGTGTCGGCCAGACACTCAATCGCGGGAGCAATCCGCTTTAGCCCCGTGGGCGAAAGCTCCTGCACCGTGACGAGTTTTACGAAGTCCATTACGCTCAAGCCCCCGCGGAAGCGCGCCCCACCCGCCGTCGGCAGCACATGGTTCGGGCCAGACACATAATCTCCCGCGGCTTGTGGCGAATAATCACCGACAAACACTGAGCCCGCATTCTGAATATCGGGTAAGTCCCTGCGTGAAACCGTGATGTGTTCGGCCGCCAGTAGGTTCGCCCACGCAATGGCTTGTTCCCGCGATCCGGCCAGCAAAACAACTCCATGGCGGCGCAGCGCCTCTTTCGCAATTGTCTTCTTGCCAGCTTGTTCCTTTACCTGCTCTGCTACGGATTTTGCCAAATCACGGGAAGTGGTAATGAAAACTGCCAAAGCCTCGGGATCATGCTCCGCCTGGGCAACCAGATCTGCAGCGATAAACTCTGGCTGCCCGTCATCGCTCAGAATTACGACTTCGGTCGGCCCAGCCAGAAAATCAATGGCGCAGTCGAAAGACACAAGCTTCTTGGCCGCAGTGACGTAAAGATTACCGGGGCCAACGATCTTGTCTACCCGCGGAATGCTCTCCGTGCCGTAAGCCAATGCCGCAATCGCCTGTGCTCCTCCGATGCGATAAAATTGCCGCACACCAAGCAGACTGGCCGCGGCCAACACTTCAGAACGGGGCTGAGGGGAAACGACTCGAATATCCTCGACCCCCGCAACCTGTGCCGGAATTACCGTCATCAGCAAGGTCGAAACCAGGGGATAGCGCCCACCGGGGACATAGCATCCCACCGACTCCAGCGGACGCACCAATTGGCCGAGGGAAATGCCTGCACGATTGCGCCTCCATTGCTTGGGTTTCTGCCACTTGCAGAAGCGCCGGATGTTGCCTGCTGCCTGGCGCAGTGCGGAGCGAAACCGGGGAGGTGCGGAGTCCCAGGCCTGTTGTAGGGCCACTTCGCCCACCCGCAAGGGCTCGTCCTTGCCCAGCCCGTCCCAGCGCTGTGCATAGCGGCGCAGCGCCTGATCGCCGTCCCGGCGAACGTCTGCGATAATGCGCCGAACTTTGGGCTCAACCGAACCGAATTGTGAGCCACGAGCCGCAAGTTCGCGCACGCGCGTCGCAGCAGCGCGACCGGAGAGAATCCGCATTACATCACCACCTTGTTCAGCGGATATTCCACGATCCCCTGGGCTTTCGCTTCCTTCAGCCGCGGAATGACTTCCCAGGCCGTCGATTCTTCGATCACTGTGTTTACCGCCAGCCAATCTGGATCACTGAGCGGGGAAATCGTCGGCCGCTTCAGCGCGGGCAGCACCGAGAGAACGGCGTCGAGATCCTCCTTGCGGACATTGAGCATTAACCCAACGCGATCTTTGGCTTCCATCGCTCCGCGCAACATCAGCGCCAGGTTTTCGATCTTGCGGCGTTTCCCGCCGTCCAACCAGGAGTTCTTGTTGGCGATAATCTGGGTATTCGATTCGAACACCGTGTCGATGATGCGCAGGTGGTTGGCCCGCAGAGAGCTGCCCGTTTCAGTTACTTCCACGATGGCGTCCGCAAGCATCGGAGGTTTTACCTCAGTCGCGCCCCAGGAGAATTCAACCTTTACTTCAACGTTATGGCTCTGAAAATAACTCTTCGTAACATTTACCAGCTCGGTGGCGATAATGCAGCCGTGCAAATCCTGAGCCCGCTGAAAAGACGAACTCTCTGGCACGGCCAACACCCAGCGCACGTTGCTCCGGCTCTGCTTGGCATAACTCAGGTTGGCCACGGTTTCGACTTGTAAACCGCTTTCAATCACCCAGTCGAATCCGGTAAGGCCGGCGTCGAGCGCTCCATGCTCCACGTAGCGTGCCATCTCTTGCGCGCGGATTAGCATGCACTCAATTTCAGGGTCGCCGGTCGAAGCAAAGTAGGAGCGGGCATTGGTGTGGATTTGAAGTCCCGCCTGCCCGAACAATTGCAGCGTGGCCTCCTGCAGACTCCCCTTGGGAATTCCGATGCGCAGTTTCATTACGCGGTCTCCTGTGTTTCCGCGGCGGCCGCATTCTTTCCGACGATAGAAATGGTCTTGGTAAAGCAGGAACGCGTGCCCTCATGACACACCACGCCTGCGCCCTCCACCCGGACTTGGAGCAGCAGGGTGTCGCGATCGCAATCCGTCGCGGCAGCAAGTAACTTTAAGCGGTTGCCAGAGGTAACGCCTTTTGTCCAGAGCTTATTCCGCGTCCGACTGTAGAAGGTCACATATCCTGTGCCCAGTGTGAGCTCCCAGGCTTGGCGGTTCATAAAACCCAGCATCAGGATTTCGCCATTGGTGGCGTCCTGCACGATGGCGGGTGTGATGCCCAGCATCTTTTCGAAATCAATTTCCGGGTTGGTCAAATTTTCGTTCATAAAATCATTCCTCTCGCAAAATCGAATGCGGACAAACAAAAAGCCCGCTGAGCTTTTTCGCGTCAGCGGGCCGGATCTTGTGAGTGCTGTTTTCTGACTACCGCCTTCAGCTACACACAACCCACCCGCACGCGATGCGCGTGATGGTGAAGATCGTGATGATGGCGATTCGTGGACATTGTTCCACCAATACCTTACGAAACCTCCCTAAGCCTGTCAACTGTCGTGGAAGCGAAAAATATGATGCGGTTTATTCGCTGCGCGAATAACTCCCAGCCGGGGCCTTTCAACGCTCCGGAGGGCGCCAGTTACGGAAGTGCCTTCACTCTCGCTTGGCCGATAGACATTTACGCGCGTGAAAACTGACGAAGAAGGGTTTACATATATTCGAGGAGCTGGTTCATGCGGATTCCATTCAAAATCGCGGTTACTCTACTGACTTGCGCTCTTTCGTTGCCGTTGACGACCTGGGGGCAACGGACTCGGGCACCGGGAACTGACATCATTGAGCGCGATCTGTTCGACTACGCCAATCGCGAGCGCAGCTCCCAAGGATTGCCCCCTCTGAAGTGGGACAATGCCCTCGCCCGCGCGGCCCAGAAACACGCAGCCGTCATGGCGCAGCAGGGATCGCTTTCACATCAATTTCCCGGTGAGTCGAGCCTTCCCAGCCGGGCGGTTCTATCCGGCGTTCGCTACGTGTGGCTGGCCGAAAATGTGGCCCAGGGACCGAGCGCGCAAGTCATCCATGCGCAATGGGTCAGATCACCCAACCATCGCGCCAACCTGCTCGATCGAGACATGGATTCCATAGGAATCGCTGTGGCCGAACGCGACGGGCAATGGTTCGCCGTCGAGGACTTCTCGAAGGCGAAGCAGTAGGCTAGGCGGGAGGGTCTTGGGAGTCTCCAAGCACGAATTTTGTAGAAATCACAAAAACCCCAAAGGTCGTTCGCCCGGTGTTCGCCCGTAGTCGCTCGACTACTTCGCCCGGAAAGCTTACCTGCCGCCAGTTTCATACCAAGGCGGGGGAATGAATTCAACAATACGACCTTGACGCTGGATGCGGCGGACACCTGCACCCCGCCCGATGCCCCAGACAGTGTCAAAACACGCGCTCAGAAGTCAAGCAAGAGCCGTTCCCAACGCTCATTCCGACCCGTTCGATAGTGGGCTGGTTTTGGGCCCTTGCCCATCACCGGGGATTTCCCAGAGATCCCCGGCTTTTCTTTGCCGGAATCGCGGGCAAGACACTCCGCCTCCCCTTCATGTAAAATCAACCAAGGCGAGTGTTGATTAGACGTTTCGCGTTGTGTCGATTGAGACGCGAGGCGCTTGGCTTCCGCCCCGGCTTAATTTGCGAAGCAACGGCTTTCTAATTGCCGGGTGACCAGCCCCAGAGATTACTCCCAAATTCTTATGCGACCCGCGGGCCGCGGCCCGGCGGGAGATTGCTGTCAGGAGACAGCATCAGGAGAGAACAATGGCCAAGATCGCAAAAACAGCCGATCGCAAGAAAGAAATGGACACCACCAAGAGCACCGACTGCCCCAAGTGTGGCAAACCGACCCGTATCGTGAAGCGGGTCAAAGACCGCGAACGCGGCGTTGCCGGCGGGATTTTTATCTCGTGCTCGGCGTGCGAGTTCTACGAAAAACTGTAGGGAAGTTCCGAGTTTCAGGTTTCCAGTTTGGAGTCGCTGCGAGGGCGATGACTCATCGTCCTCGCGGCCTTTCTCTTTTCCCGAACCCCATCCCGATTGCTTAGGCCTGCTTTCCTATTGCCAGCCTTTGAGCCTTGCTACGAATGAAGGCGTAATTCAGTTGTGGGAGTGAATTGAATTCGGCTGCGTGGTTGTAGAGCTCGTGCGCCTTCGCGGCGTCCCCTTTGCCTTGATACGCCTGACCCAGGCGATAAAGGTTGCGCGGGTCCTGCTGGTTGGCTTGTTCCAGTTCAGCGATGGCTTTCTCGTAGTCCTTTTGAGCGAGAGCCAGCCTGCCCTCCAATTCATGGGATTGTTTCAACTGCACTGGATTCTTGGACGCCTCCGCGCCCTTCTGGAATTCTTCGGCAAGAGGTTTCGCGGCCGCGTAATTTTTCTTGCCGATGGCCACCGCAGCCAGATTAAAGTGATGGAGCAGCTTGGCATTGTCCTTGATCTCTTGCGAGAGGTCAGAGCTTTCGATCATCCGCAGCGAACGGTCAAACACTTTCGCCGCGGCGTCATATTTCTGCGTCTCAATGATGATGTTGCCCTTGGCCTGGAGATCAGCCGCCATCGCAGCTACATCCGATTTCTTTTCGGCGACCGCATATTCCTTGTCAATCTGGCGCAACGCCTCGTCCAGCTTCCCACTGTCCGTGGCAACTACACACAAACCAAACAAGGCAGTCCGGAGTTCGCCGTCATTGCGGGATAGGCTCGCCATTTTCTGGAGCTCGGAGGTTGCCTCTTCGGCTTTGCCGCTGTACATCAGGTCAGCAGAGATTCCAAAGTGCGACGGGACAAAGTGGGGATCGATCGTGAGGGCCCTTCGGTATTGTGCAATCGAGTCGTCGAATCTTCCCATCTTCAGCAGCAATTCCGCGTAGGAGTCGTAGGGGTTGGGATCGTTGGGGATCAGCTCAATGTATTTCTTGAATGCCCACTCGGCGTTGGTGTAATCACCTTGTTGCCGGTAAGCGTAGCCGAGGATGTTGTAGGCGGTAGAAAAGCTCGGTGCCAGTTCTATGGATTTCTTGTAGTGTTCAACGGCTTGAGCCAGGTCTTGCTGGCCAAAGTAGTAGTTACCCAGATTTAAATGTGCTCGCTCATCATTCGAGTAGGCAGCGACCAGCTGGTCGAGATATTCTTTCTGCTTCACCGTATCGCCATTGGCGCCTGCCTCGTTAGCAAGGATGAGAAGCTTCTCGCCTTGCGAAACCTTGTCGACCAGGCTCACTGCCTTCTTGAGGTGATCGAAAAATTCCTGAGCGGTCGGAGAATTAGTGGCCCGCGCCAGTTCCGCGGATGCGAAATCAGGGTCGAGTATGATGGCCTGATCAAAATGCTGGAGGGACTCCTGACCGAGCAGCCTGTCTGACAGGTCCTGTGCTTGCAGGAATTCTTTTCTCGCGTCGTCGGACTTCGTGGTGATGGGAATCTTGCCGCCATCGGATGCAGCGACGGATTGACCTGCACCGTTTGTTTTGTTGCACGCACTCCATATCGCAGCGTTCAGCACAACGATTGCCGCCAACATAAACCGCGAATGCCTGGGGCGAAGCATCGGTATCCCTCCTTCGAATTGGTGTGACTAAGTGAATGATTTGGAATCAGAAACCAGTGGATCTCGATGACAACTGCCCGGATTTATGAACGGGTATTTCGGGAGCGTCACCCGGCGTGGTTAGACTCGGGCTGTGTTGCTCGGATAGCAGGGCTGGGACGAACCGTGCGTTTTTCGGGATCGTCTGCTACGTAACAGTAGACAAGTGATATGGAAACCGGGGATTGGGGTCAGGGTTTCCCTGGCTATCTCGCCACCAAGCTCATCTGCTCCAAAATCGCTTTGGCCTCGCTGGCGGGATCGCCAGCTGCAGTGATGGGTCTTCCGACCACGATATGAGTCGCACCCGAGGAGATGGCCTGTGCAGGCGTTACCACTCGCGCCTGGTCGCCGTGATCGCTGCCTGCGGGACGAACGCCTGGATTCACAATCAGGAAGTCATTGCCTAATTCGCGGCGGAGATCAGGAGTCTCGTGAGCTGAGGAGACCACGCCGTGGCATCCATCGGAAATCGCGAGGGCTGCGAGCCGCAAGACCTGGTCGAGAACCCGTCCCCGCACTCCGGTCGAATTTAGATCGTTGTCGTCCATGCTGGTGAGGACGGTGACTCCGAGGATCTTCAGGGCAGAATTGCTGCTGCGAGCAGCTTCGGTGGCGGCACGAACCATTTTACCTCCGCCCGCAGCATGGATGGTCAGCAGGCTTACGCCCAGCGCTGAGACTTCCCGCACTGCAGACGCGACGGTATTCGGAATGTCGTGATACTTGAGGTCGAGAAAAACTTGCCGTCCCGAAGCGACCAAGTCGCGCACCACCTGCGGCCCTTCGGCGGTGTAAAGCTGCATCCCCACCTTATAGGTCAAGGCGGAGTCGCCCACGGCCGCCACGATCTTCTGGGCTGCGGCCGCGGACGAGACATCCAAAGCGACAATTAACCGCTCACGCGGATCGGACATCGCTCTAAGTGTAAAGGAATTTACGGCTGGTACGCTATCGGCTCAAGAACGGCTACCGTTTGGGGATGGATCACATCGAGGCGCACTTGTTGTAGTCCCCGGCCGTTGAACTGGAGAGCTTGGGCTGCCCCGTAGGAAAGATCGATGATCCTGCCCGGGACGATTGGTCCACGGTCATTGACCCGCACCACAACCACCTTGCGGTTTCGCAGGTTCGTGACTCTCACCCAGCTGCCCAAAGGCAAAGTCGGATGGGCGGCAGTCAGGTCGTACATGTTATAGGGCTCGCCACTCGCAGTGGCTTTGCCCTCGAAGTAGTCGCCGTACCAGGACGCCGTCCCAACTTGATACGGTTTGCTGCGCGGCCTCTTGGCGTCGGCGGCCACAGTGAGTTGCTTGGTTTTTGGGCTTTGGGTGTTTACTGACCCTGAGCTGTTTGGCCCCTGAGCCGCTCCCAAGCTGACGAGGATAAAAATCGCCAGACCATGAGCTGTACGTCGTTGCATTCAGTCACCTCTCATCTCTAAAAGTGGTCGTGTAAAACCGCAGCCCTCCTAAGCTGACTTGGCAAGATATCTTGAAATCGTAAGGCTCACGATAGAGGCTGTCAACCACTAACTACCCCTGGGAAGATGACCAGGCAGTTATAGATATCTTACGTAACTTATTGTATATCTTGATTGATCTGGGTTATGTCGCTGTATTCGCATACACTTAGATGTTTATATAATAGTAAATAACCGCCGAAATCGAGCGGGCGCAATATTTGCTCGGCCATTGTTTTCAATTGATTAGCAGAGTTTAGCAGTCTTACTCTATTGGATCTAATAGCTTAGGCGTAATTTGGGTCGCGCTTCGGGAGAAAATAGTTAGGGCATGGGCTGTGTTTCGAGGCGAATTTTGCAATGGATCAGGTTTGGGAATAGATTGCGCCTATGCCCTCCACGCCACCGGTAGTCCTGACCATCGCCGGCTTTGACCCGTCGTCGGGAGCGGGGGTTACGGCTGATATTAAGACGATTGCCGCCCACGGCTGTTACGGGCTGGCCTGCGTTACCGCTCTGACCGTCCAATCGACTACCGGCGTCCGGAGGGTTGACCCGACAAGCCGCGAGCTTGTGACTGAGACCCTGGAGAAACTGGCTTCCGATGTTGAAATAGCGGCGGTTCACATCGGCATGCTGGCTTCAGAAGGGGTGGCTGAGACCGTGGCGGACTTCCTGGCAGCCTGGAAACTGCCAAATATCGTGCTGGATCCGGTCATTCGGTCCTCGTCTGGGGCAGAGCTGCTGGACGAGTCTGGCATTAAGCTGCTGGTGAAGAAACTGCTGCCTTTAGCTGCAGTTGTGACCCCGAATATAGACGAGGCCGCCTTCCTGACGGGACTCCGGGTAGGCAATCTCGAGCAAATGCGATTGGCGGCAAGCAAGCTTCATGAAATGGGCGCCGTCGCTGTGGTGGTCACTGGGGGCCATCTTGCCGAAGCCATGGATCTGCTTAGCATTGCCGACCCGAACGGAGCCCAGCAGCAAGTCTTTAGGGCCGAACGCCGGCGGTCCAACTCAACTCATGGAACGGGATGCGCCTTTGCGACCGCGATCGCGTGTCATCTGGCGCGGGGGAGAGAGTGTGCCGACGCTGTCAGGCTAGCCAAGGACTACGTGACTGATGCGCTTGCCAACGCTTATCCGCTGGGGCGAGGAATCGGACCAGTAAACCATCTGTATGCTATGCCGCAAGATGGCACCACCATCGCGGATGCTGACAAGAAGAAATAGCCCAATCGGTGAGGGAGAACCCTCATTTTCCTGCAGTCGCGGCAGTTTTAAGCAGGACTCCCGCTACAAAGGCAACGATGGCGGCCAACAGCCACTCCATCCGCCAAAACTGGACGGCCTGAAAATCCTCGAAGTTGGTGACACTACAAACCACCCCAACCAGCGTTGCTGCCAGGAAACAGAAAACACCAATTGCAAAGGCAATCAGGGGAGCGGTACCCAAGCCAAGCCACTGTTTCAGGTCTTGGAATTCGACGACGTGCAGAAATTCGAGAAGGTGAGTCCAATATCCATTCTGTGAGCCCGCTTGCGTTCCCCGGGCAACTCCGCAAATGTGGCAAAACCGGGAGCCAACCATGAATTCGGTTCTGCAACCGGCGCAGACGTCAACCATGCCGGGCACGACAGCAGCTTCTTGACGGATTGCGGGAGGGCGCCAGAACTCGTGTTGAGTTTCAGGAATAACTTCAGACATGGAATGTCGCCTTTCTTTGTGCACAGGCAAGCCTGTGACCAAAACAGCCGAATCACAACTTCTTGAAATTAAGCGGCTTGCGAACTCTGCTCATGGCCATGATCGATCGAACGAGCAAGATTTACTCCGTGACCCGGCAAACTTGTCTGTTCTGTCGCGTCACCGGTACAGTTTTCTCCGTCTTGCCGCTGGTTAAAAGTAACCCTCTTGGTTCGGCATGGCTAGGAAGCGCATCAGGTAAACTGAAGTTCACTACCCCTTTGAGCAAAGTGATCCCAGTATGGTTCGGACGCCGAGTGCGGTCTTCTCTGATGTTATGTCTTGTGTTGCTCGCCTTGGGATTCAAGAAGGCAACTAGTCAGCCCAGCGTTCCAGCGACAAATCCTGCGCCGGGTAGTTTGCCTGCCAGCAGTGCTCCCGATCGTCCAGCGGATAATCTGTCCTATCGCCCTACAGATCCGCTGAATCCCATGGCCTTTGATCATTTTTACAATCTCGACTACGACCGCGCCGTTCAGGACTTCGACCAGGTGCTGCATCGTCATCCGGATGACCCGTTTGCGGTCAACCACCTTCTGACCGCAGTCTTGTTCCGGGAGCTCTATCGCATGGGTGTTCTGGATACGGGCGAGTATGCCAATGACAGTTTCGTGGGAGCGCAGCATCAACCGCCGGATCCAAAGGTGCAGCAGCAGATCAAAGACCTGGTACAAAAAGCTCTCAAGCTCGAAGAGAACCGCCTGATTGCCCGTCCCGACGACGTGGACGCTCTCTATGCGCGGGGAGTAACTCGCGCTCAATTCTCTACGTACACAGCGCTGATCGAGCGGGCTTGGTTCTCTGCTTTGCGAAATGCGGTAGGAGCCCGCCACGATCACGAACGCGTGCTCGAGCTATCTCCTGGCACGACCGAGGCAAAGCTGATTGTGGGTGCGCACAACTATGTCGTGGGAAATTTGCCCTGGGGAGTAAAGGCCGCGGTATCCATGGTGGGACTGGGAGGGAACACCGAGAAGGGATTCAAGTATTTGCAAGAGTGCGCGGCCGGGAACGGTGAAACCAGCATTGATGCCAAAATTCTTTTGGTGTTGTTCTTGCGACGGGAACGGCGTTATGGCGAGTCCCTTCAGATAGTGCGCGGTTTGGTGGAAAGTTATCCGCGGAACGTTCTGATGGCGGTGGAAGAGGGAAACTTGTTGCGCGCTTCGGGGCACAATCAGGAAGCTGCTGCAGTCTATCGAAAAGTTTGGCAGGCTGGCCGGGAGGGTCACTACGCCGGTCTGCACTATGAGATTGCCGCGCTAGGCCTCGGGGAGTTGCTGCGCAGTCAAAAAGACGATAGGGGCGCAGCTGCGGCTTACGAACTGGTCGGCGCGCTTACGCAGTCTGATCCCGAGGTGCTCCAGAAGGCCAATTTGGCCGCCGGCGAAATGTATGACTGGCTAGGAAAACGCGACTTGGCGCTGAAAAAATACCGGGCAGTCATCGCCACCAACGGAAGCACTCCGCAAGCGGAAAACGCCCGGAAATACATGAAAGATGCCTACAAAGGAGATTAGTGGGAACTTTTTCACTAAAGCGATAGTATCTATCTGCAGGAGAATCACCATGTATTGCAACTACTGCGGGAAAGTCATCCAGGATGATGCCAACCTCTGCGCCTATTGTGGCAAGCGCGTGGGTCCGGTGATTGCTCGTGAACGGTTGATTCGTCCCCGTGCAGACCGCAAGATTGCAGGAGTTTGCGCCGGATTCGCGGAATATTTCGACATTGACGTCACAGTGATTCGCTTGGTTTGGCTGATTGTTGCATTTATGGCCGGCACGGGTTTTCTGGCTTATGTGATCGCCTAGATCGTCATGCCTGAGGAGCCGCTCATGTTGTCTGCGCCAGCGGGTCAGCAAGTGCCAAGCTCGTAAGCACCGTTAATGAGCCAAATTCAAAGCGGCGATGCCGAAATCTTCTATCAGATGCAGGGCGACGGCCCGCCGGTGGTTCTGCTCCATCCTTTTCCCGTCCATCATGAGTTTTGGTTGCCGGTGGCGCAGGCGCTTGAGTCGCGTTATCGGCTAATCCTCCCTGATCTTCGTGGACACGGTGCTTCTGGCATCGGCGAAGGACCCGCTACAATGGAAAAGCACGCCACGGATGTCACGCGTGTCCTGGATGATGCCGGTGTGGGACGCGCGGTATTCGTCGGAGTATCGATTGGCGGCTATGTCCTGTTTGAATTCTTACGCCGGTATCGAGGCCGGGTTTCGGCGTTGGTGCTGTGCAATACGAAAGCCCAAGCCGACACTCCCGAAGCCCAAGCGGTTCGCCTGCAAGCCGCCGACGAGGTGATGGAACGAGGCACGGAGCCATTCTTCGAAAGCATGCTTCCCAAACTGATGGGGAAGTCCACTCGCGCCGCGCGACCGGATTTGGTGCAGGGAGCCTTGCGCATGATGCGCAAAATGTCTCCTGAAGATGTTGCCCTGGTACAGCGGGGCATGGCGGAGCGGCCGGATTCGGTAGTAACTTTGTCGGCGATCAAGGTACCCGCGCTTCTTATAGCCGGTGATGAGGACATTCTCACCCCGGTTGGCGAAGCGGAATTGATGCGAAAGAGTATCGCGGGCAGCGAGATGAAAATTATCGAGCGAGCAGGGCACTACTCGCCCTGGGAACAGGCAGCAGAAGTGGGGAGGCTGTTGCGACAGTTTCTGGACGAAGTGCACGGCGCGTAGACTCGCACCTGGACAACTGAGATCGAGCAATCCGCGCAATCGGCCAGCGACAATCGTCAGATCTGAAATCTGCAATCAGTCTGCGTTCCTAACTTTTCCTTTATATTGGAAGCTCGATGAACAACCATGCCAGCGTAGTAGTCCGCCCGGCCCGCAATCTGTCCGGATCATTGCAGTTGCCTGGAGACAAATCGATTTCTCACCGCTACGCCATGCTGGGCGGCATTGCGGAGGGTGCGACCAAACTACAGAATTTCTCCACCGGAGCCGATTGCGCCAGCACTCTGGGGTGTCTGAGAACTTTGGGAGTGGAATGGGAACAGAAAGATGACGCAGTGAAAATCCAAGGGCGGGGGCCGAGACTACAGGCGCCGAATTCGCCACTGGATTGCGGCAATTCCGGATCAACGATGCGCATGCTTAGCGGCATCCTCGCGGGACAGGAATTCAGCAGCGAGCTCGTCGGCGACGAATCCCTTTCCCGGCGGCCAATGGCACGAATCATTAAGCCGCTAGAAACTATGGGCGCAAAAATTTCGGCCTCCGAGGGCGGACGCCCTCCGCTGCACCTCACGGGCGGTAGCCTGAAAGCGATTGACTACAAAATGCCTGTGCCCAGCGCACAGGTAAAGACATGTTTGTTGTTTGCGGGACTCTACGCCTCTGGAGAAACGGGGGTGGAAGAATCCATGCGCACCCGCGATCACGGCGAAGTAGCATTGCGTGCTTTTGGCGCTGAGTTGAAGAACATTGGCAATCAGGTGCGCATTGTGGGCGGGCAGAAGATGCATAGCATTGAGGCGCACATTCCCGGCGATCTTTCGAGCGCGGCTTTCTTTTTGTGCGCTGCCGCTTTATTTCCCGGTTCACAACTGGCCATCCCAGCTTTGCTGATGAATCCCACACGTGCGCGTTTGCTCGACATTATGATTTCGCTCGGGGTCGGCATAACGGTCGGCCAACTCGAAGAAATGCATGGAGAGTTGGTCGGTACTGTCCAGGTCGAAGGTGGCACCCTCAAGGGAGCGACCATTGCGGGCTCCGATAGCGCAGCGCTCATCGATGAAATCCCGGTGCTGGCCGCGATTGCGCCGTACACCGCAGACGGGATGGAAATCCGGGATGCGCGCGAGTTGCGGGTGAAGGAATCAGACCGCATCGCCGCCGTGGCCACGAACCTCCGTGCCATGGGTGCCGAAGTGGAAGAGCGTGAAGATGGCCTAAAGATTCCGGGCAGACAAAAACTGCACGGGGCCG
>Ga0182024_10003765_pt1 | contig 35640 bp, 29 predicted proteins | sample P32metaG_FD_120480 | JGI IMG/M metagenome (GOLD analysis project Ga0182024, IMG submission 120480) | Permafrost microbial communities from Stordalen Mire, Sweden - P3-2 metaG (Illumina Assembly) | ecosystem: Environmental > Terrestrial > Soil > Wetlands > Permafrost | place: Sweden: Stordalen...
GATTATCAGGTGAAGGGCGGAGATGAAAACATTCGTCCGCAGCGCGTGTTCGACGACGGGTCGAAGACTTACATCCAGATGTCGACGAATATCGCAAACCGCGAGGCTCCGGTCCTTTTGGTCCTGGGGCCGGATGGTAAAGGCGAAATCGTGAATTACCGGATGAAGGACCAAACCTACATCGTTGATCGGCTGTTCGAGCACGCGCAACTCGTGCTCGGTTCCGGCAAGAATGCGCAGAAGGTGGAGATCAGCCATGACCACCGAAAATAGACCTCCTGAAGAAGAGGCAAAGGGAAAGTCGGCACCCGAGCCTATTCGCGAGACGATCTCGCCCACCGGCATCGAGTTGCATCCCGAGCCAGCGAAATCGCCACGAATCAGCAGTCGAGCTGGCGGTTTAATCGTGCTGGCCGGGGTGGCAGTGCTGGGAGTGTTCGCGTACAGCGGATTGAGACGTCAGCACCAACAGGCTGTAGCCGCGGAGGGAAGTCCCTACAAGAAGGTAGGGCCTGCGCGGCCAGACGACGTGGATCAGGCTCTGAGCCCGGCCACTTCGGCGGGTGTGCGGGCGAACGCGAGGCCAGGCGTCCTACCCGCCGAGCCAGATGATCCAAATCAATTGCAGCGGCCAGACTCCGATTTGCCGAAGGAGCGTATCGTGGTCCGGCAAACTCCGGCTCCGGCTCACGAACCGACTCAGGAAGAGCGCGCTTTGTCGGTCGCATACATGACGGAACAGCAGGCTCGGTTGGCACCCACGGGGATTCGAATGGAATCCTCTGCGGCGAGCCGCTCGGCCACATCGGGAATTGGTGCAGGGATTCCAGGCGCCGAAAGCGGCGCGGCTCAACTCGCAGCCCTTGCACGCGCTCTAACCCCGGGGAGTCCCGCTGGCATCGGACCGACACCATCACCTGGTGGAACCGCCAGCAGTGAATATGACGGTCAGAACCTCCAGACGCAAAAGGAATCGTTCCTTGAAAGGGCGCGGATGGGGAACGTCGCTGACGACTACCTTAAATACACGCGTACACCGCCGCTTTCACGCTTTGAGATCCAGGCCGGCTGGGAAATTCCAGCGGCACTGGAACAGGGATTGAACTCGGATCTGCCGGGCGAATTGAAGGCGCTTGTGATGTCGAATGTGTACGACACCGCAACCGGTCAATATTTGCTGATACCGCAGGGAGCCCGGCTTGTGGGCGCGTACAACTCGCGAGTCGGCTACGGCCAGAGCGGCGTGCAGGTCGCGTGGCAACGCGTGATCTTTCCCGACGGATCGTCGATTGATCTTGGTGGGATGGCAGGCTTGGATGCCCAGGGTAATGCCGGTCTTCGGGATTCAGTGGATCATCATTATAAGCAATTGTTGGGTTTCGCGGTATTGACGAGCATGTTCGACGCCGCGCTCGCCGCTACCCAAAGCCGACAGCAGAGCGTTCTCGTGGCTGCTGGCATTGGCCAGGAGACCGAGAGCTCCGCGGGTAGGGAGGTGAGCCAACTCGGCGCACAGATAACGAGGAAAAATCTCAACATTCAACCGACGATAAAGATTCCAACCGGCTACAAGTTCAATGTAAGGGTGAATCGGGATATTCTATTCGAGGAGCCCTACCGCCCAGTGCAGCCGCTCCGAAGCGATACCCTTATTGGAGGATCGAGGAAATGAACTCCAACACGCGCGGGAACTTGATCTGTGAGGCCATGAATTCGAAAGTCATCTGTCAGACCCCTCCAACCATCGATGATGGCGTGAATTCGAGGCCTTCGGCCATCGAGTTTGAAATGGCTTATCAGGCACGCGTCGCTATCGACCGGATTAGGTTCGCGATCAAGCATACGGAACAGTTCGTTCCATGGACGGACCCAACCCGCGAAGCCAACCTACAGTTGCTCGACGCGCTGCAACGACTGGAAACGGTTGAGCGTCGATTCCAGAAACGGTCCCACATTGGAGCCGAACGGGGTCAGATAGAGATACCGAGCTTCAACTCGGCCGTTAACGGAACAGACAGGAGTTCTTGCCTGGAACCAGCAACTGGGACCGAGCGATATCAGTTGAGTCCGGATTCCGGCCCGATCACCGAGCAGTAAAGGATGCATGCCAATGCTCAATACCCTCGCGACCAGTGTTGAAGGGTCACGGACAGTGCTGCTCACGCCGGCGCAACTCTCTTCGATCACGTCTCTTTCTGTTGAAACTCTTGCGCGATATCGCGCGAATTCCAGCGGACCCGCATTTCTTCGTCTGGGACCGCGTAGAATCGCGTATCCTGAATTAGACGTTCAGACTTGGCTCGAATCTTGCAAGGAAGGAACTCCACGGCATGCTGCGCTCCAGAGAAGGCAACTGGCATTACCGATTCAAGCACAAGGGCCGGGAATACACCGGCAACACCGGCTTGGCGGCAAACGAACGCGAGCGGAGAAACGCAGAGAAGATAGCAAAGGCCGCGAAAGCGGGGGTGATCGCGTATCGCCTGGCTCCGCCTGAGTGCCCGGAAAAGCCCTTCGTTGACGCCGCTGCCGAGTTCCTTCGTTGGGCTGAAATGGTCGAATACCGTTCAACGCCGGGGACTTGGCAGCGCATCCGCGTTTCCTTTGTGTCCCTGAACGTGCACTTCCAGGCGGAATACGTGGGCGCTATTGGCGCGAGCGAAATTGAAGGTTATAAGGACTGGCGATTGAACACGACGCGGGTTAAGGAAATCACCCTGCGACACGATCTGCATGCATTGTCGCTGTTCTTCCAGTACGCACAGAAGCAGAAATGGGTCCCGAAGCTGCACAATCCCGTTCGTGAAGTGTCCATCCCATCGGACAAGGATGCCACTCGTGAGCATGTCTTGGCGCCCGAAGAGGAGAAGGCGTATTTCAATCGCGCTAGGGACGTGAAGGACAGGCAGGGTCGCAGAAACCTCTATGATCTTGGCCGGATGATGCTTCAGCAGGGATGCCGTCCTGAAGAGTTGATGGTCTTGAAGAAACAGCACGTGAACATCGAAAAGCATCAAATGTTGATCGTTGCTGGGAAGACGAAGTCGGCGCGCCGCACGCTGACCCTGACAGATGAGAGCATTGCCATTTTGCGTCCCCGGCTTGATTCTGGAGACACTGACTGGGTATTTCCTTCCGACCGGAAGCAAGGGCGGCCCATCTCCAAGCTCCAGGCCCCACACGACCGCGTTTGCCGTGAGTCCGAAGTGTCCTTCGTACTCTATGATCTGCGCCACACTTTCGCCACCCGTATGATTGAATCCGGAGCCAGCCTGCCGACCCTTGCGGCGATCCTTGGCCATTCAAACCTGCGGACCATATCGCGGTATGTTCACCCATCCGCCGAAAGTCAGCGGGAAGCAATGGAGAAGTACGATGCAGCGCAGAATCGACGTAAGCTTCGAGCCGTGTAAGAGGTAAGAGGCGTTGCTGAGAGCGTTGCCAATGGCCAAACTGTGTATAATTGGCGTAGCGGCGTGGAAACACAAAAGCGGACGCTAGGCGGACGGTCGTTGGTAAGATATTGAATCAACACGACCGATACAGGTCTGCAAAACCCTTATTCGTCGGTTCGATCCCGACTCGCGCCTCCAATTTAATCCGGAACCGGTATCTCCGGTCGCCCGTCCCACTTAATAGACTCCTTCGAGTTCACCCAGCGTAATAGTACCCGCCCGCGTCGGGAATCCATCCAAATCTATGCTACGCAATTTTTCTCTGGCTTTTTGCCTTCTCGGCGCTACTACTGCGTTCGCGCAAGCCCCAGTGGTTCAATCGGTCCTTCACGCCGCAAATTACTCGCCTCTGATCGCTCCCGGCGTCTGGGTCGCGATATTTGGCAGCAACCTGTCGCCCACGACGACCACCGATACGACGCTCCCCATCCCGCTGCAACTCGGGGGAATAACGGTCACGATGAGCGGCGGCGGCGTGACAAGTCCTCCCGTGACCGAGCAGCTACCGCTCCGTTATGTTTCCCCAACTCAGGTCAATGCGCTGATCCCTTTCGATCTCCCCTATTCGAGCTACTACAACCTCGTCGTGACGACACCTGCGGGAACCAGCGCCGCGTACCTGACGTTTCTCAGCAATGCGGCGCCAGCCATCTACACGCAGAATGCAACCGGCACAGGGCCCGCGCTGGTGTTCGATGCGAACTTCAATCCGGTGACGCAGGTCTCAACGACGCCGCTGATTCTTTATGCAAGCGGTCTCGGTCCGACAAATCCTCCCGGCTCGGCAGCAGGTGGAAATGCGACCGAACCTTTCAATGAGACCTTGTATACGCCCCTCGTCCGGATCGGAGGAGTGCCCGCCCAGATTCTGTTTGCCGGTCTCGCGCCTGGTCTTCCGGGAATTTATCAACTGAATGTGGTTCCCGCTTCGACCACTCCGCCCGTTGACAATTCGCTGAGCCTGGGCTTTTTGATCGCTCTCCTGGGAAGTCCCGGACCTGGCGGTCTGACCACGTTACCTGTCGTGGAAGGATCGAACACGGCGAATCCGACCGGGAGTCTGAGCCCCACCTATCCGCTCAACTCCACCGTGCTGCCGTATTCACCGCTCGTGACCGCCGCCAAATTCAGTGCGGCATTCGACATCCTCCCCACGGCGCAGCCGTTCAATCTTGTTGCGTCATGCCCCGGCGGCAGTATGACTGTGGCGTTTAACCCCGCAGCGGGAACATGGCAGGCGACGTCAAACGTTCCGACAGCGGCCCTGCGAAGTGGTGATTTCAGCAACGTTACGAACGCTCAGGGCGCCTATATTGTTATTCGGGATTTCCTGAATAACGATATGCCCTTCCCCGGCAATTTCATCCCGCAATCGCGACTGGATCCCGTAGCGGCGCAGGCGATGTCCCCAATCCCTCTTCCCAACTACACGGGTACAATTGCGAATGTAAACTTTCTCCTGCAGGGTGCCATCCCGTCCGGCGGCCACTTCGTCATCAACGATTCCAGTAATTCGAATCTTGCGAATTTTGGCAGCTTCATCTACGCCGACAATCCGGGTCTTGGTGGCCAATTGTGGCGTACAAATACGTGCAGCCTGACGGTGGACGGTGTGCTGCTTTCGTCCAGTTTCGTCACGTTTCAGTGATTCTCCTGTTATCTTTTGAGAACTGGCCCCCGCCTTCCCGATGTTCCACAATTCAGATGGATGAGAACGTGGGCAATTTGCGCGCTGGGTATAGCGATCATGGCCGTTGCCGCCAGCCATCGAACCGGCGATGCTGACGATTTCCGCCAGTTCTACCGCGCTGCCACCCTCGCTCAGGCCCATCAGAGCGTTTTCGCCCACCCCGGGTTTTCTCCTGATACAAACACCGACGGCGCGTACCTGCCGTTCAACCGGATCCCTTCTTACGCCGAAGTGCTGCGACCGCTGGCATCGCTGCCCTACCCGGCCGCCCGCCGCGTTTGGATTGGGCTGATCGCGCTCGCGTTCCTCGGCTGCCTGTGGCTGTCCCCCATCCGCCGCGATCGTTTCGCAATGGCGCTGGCGTTTTCGTTCCCTGTCGCGATGAGCTTCGCACTCGGGCAGGATATCGCCTTCATCCTGCTGATCGTGCTCGCAACGGCGCGCATCTATGCAACGCAGCGCGAATTCCTGGCTGGATTGCTGGCGTCGCTGCTGGCGATCAAGTTCACCTGGCTGCCTGCCGTAGGACTGGTCTTCCTCGCCAAATCGCGCCGCGGAACGGCGGGGCTGGCGTTGGGAATCGCGGTTCAGCTGGCCGTCTGTTTCGCGGCCGGAGGCATCGGTTGGCCTGGCGAATATCTCGCTTCGCTGCGAAGATCGAACCTGATTTTCGAGGCCCAGGGGATGCCGAATATTCGCGGCGTCGCGGCTTCGCTTGGTTTACCCGACGGAGTCTGGGTGCTGGGCACCGTCATCGTCCTGATATGGCTTTACCGTCTCTGCGGGCGGTTGTCCTTCACGGACGCGCTGGTTGTGGCGCTGGCACTCGGACTGATCGCGTCACCCTATGGCTTCTTATACGATGCAGTCGCGCTCCTTCCGCTGGTCGCGGCATTGGCCTCGTTGGATTCGTGGGACGGATGGCTGGCAAGTGCGGCGCTGACACCCGCGCCGTGGCTTCTGCTGATGACAGACGGTTCGCTCACCGTTCTCGCGGGCAGCGTTCTGGCGGTTGCGTCCGCAGTGGGGGGCACAACCCGCCTGACGCGCCTCGTCACCTCCGGTAGAGATCCGCGAACTGCCTCAGTTCCGCTTCATTCAGATCCGACACCGCGCAGTAGTCCATTCCTGCTCTATTCCAGACAACAAGATTGAATCCGCTCACGCTCCCGGCCGCGACCGGCGGGTAGCCGGACGGCCATACGAAGAGGTTAATGACGTGCTGCCTCCGCTTGTAGACCAGCGCAGCGGTCGGCCGGTGCCCGATGTAGTCGACGCGGCCGCCGATTAACGCGAAACCCTCCGCCGCGAAGTCCCTCACGTCCGGCGCATAGTCGAGTTTGCCGTCAAACCACGGCTTCACGTTGTGCTGATCGGTGGAGGGGACGTCCAGCAGGTGATTGCCGATCAGCGATCGGATGTGGCTCGAAACGATCTCCTGTGTAACCCCGGTTCCGGCATTTCCGGCAGCCCGCTGCGAGCGAAGCAGCATCAGATTCCAACCCGCCGAGACCGTGAGCAGAAGCGTCGCCGCAATCGCCCACGTGCGTGCCGATCGCCATGCGACAGAGGGAGCCGAAGACTTCGCGGCCGCTCGCACCCCACTGAGCACACGCGCGCGCAGATCTTCCGAAGCAACATAGCGTGGAGCTAAAGTTCGCAGGTCTGCCCGCAGACTGCTCAGCCGGGATTGCGCCGCCGCGCAACTCTCACACTCATCCAGATGCCGCTGAACTTCGGCGGTTTGCGGCGCGTCGAGTTCGCCATCCAGATGAGGCCCGACGAGCGAAAGCGCGGATTTGCAGATCACGATTTTGCCTCCATGCAATCGAGCAGACGTGCGCGGCCGCGCGAGAGGCGCGACATCACAGTGCCGACAGGCACTCCCGACGCTTCCGAGATCTCACGGTAGGACAGCTCTTCCATCTCCCGCATGACAACAACCTCGCGGTACTCAACGGGCAGCGATTCAACGCAATGCTTCAGCGAAGCGATCTTCGCGCTTTTGACCAGCGCTTCCTCGGCATTCTCCCGCACGTCAGAAGTCCCGTGCATCCGCTCATTAAATTCGACGCCGGCCGATGCGCGGCTTTTCGCCTGCCCCAGCCAGGTGAGGCACGTGTTGCGGACAATGGCAAGCAGCCACGCCCGGCCGTCGCCGCCCTTTGCGTTTGTGGGATCGAAACGGTCGAAAAACCGGAACGCACGGAGATAAGCTTCCTGCACGACGTCTTCCGCATCGTGCTGGTTGCGGGTCAGCCAGCGGGCAAGGTTATAGGTGGCGTCCAGATGCGGAACCATGGTCTGCTCAAACCGTTCGAGCTTGCTCGCTTCATTCATGGATAGCCGTTCGCAGACGACATTGTCCCACGCTCACGAGCCATCGGACAGGCTTCTCAGATAAGCGATGATGTCGCGCCTTTCATCGCCGTCAGGAACCCGAAAGCTCATGTCGTTGCCAGAGACCAGCACGTCGGTATCCGTCAGCCACCGGTCAAGCAGGTCGGCATCCCAGACGATCTTCGCGTTCTTCAAAGCTTCGGAGTACGCGAATTCCCCGTCCGATCCGGCGCGACGTCCGTAGACGCCCCGCAGACGAGGACCCTCCATCGGGCGATCCAGTGCGTGGCAACCGCCGCAGCGCCGCACGAACAGCGCCTTTCCCCTGACAGCATCGCCGTCCGGCGATTGCGCGAACGCCGCCAGTGCCAGCCAAACGCCTGTCAGCACAATCGCGACTGCGAGTGACCGCATCAGTTCTCCGCCGCTCCCGCGAGCGGCGTGTCAACAACCGCCAGGCTCTGGCGCTGAGGGACAAACGTGACATCGCGAATACCCAGCACGCGCCGCAGTTGCTCTGCCGGAACCTTCATCGGCCCGGGCGAAGGCGCGCTTCCCGGAGCCGGTTGCGGAAACGCCGTGGACATCGCCGTGTAAAATACGACGTTCCCCTCCACCTTTTGCATCACCTGATGGATATGGCCGTTGAGCACGGTCACGGACCCAAAACGCTTCACGTAGCCAAGCGCCTGTTCGCTGTCATGCGTGCCCCAACCCCAATCCGGATACACCGACCACAGCGGCAGGTGGGCAAACAGGACCAGCGGCGTGCTCGATGAACGCTCCTTCAGATCCCCTTCCAACCAGGCAAGCTGATCTGCTCCCAACTTGCCCATGCCTTCGAGCGCGGCTGAGTTTACCAGGCCCACAAAGTGAACGCCCTTGTGATCGAAGCTATACCAGCCTTTGCCCTTCACGCCCTTGCCGTACCGCTCCAGATAGAATTTGCCGTCATCGACTGAATTGTCGTGTTCACCGGGCACATAGAAGACCTGCTTCGCTGTCGCGCCCTTCATCACCTGGTCGAGCGTATCGAACTCCTCCGGTTTCGACGAGTGCGTGAGATCGCCGGTATGAATGATGAAGTCCGGTGTGCGGGGTAAAGCATTGATCCTGTCGACGGCCACGCGCAGCGTTGCCGTGACGTCGGCGTTCGCGGGCTTGTTAAAGCCCATGTGGCTGTCGCTGATCTGGACGAAGGTAAAGCCGCTCTCGGCGCCGGGTGGCATCTGGCCGAACGCACGCGAACCCGGAATGCCTGCGCCGAGGCTCCACAGTACGCCCGAGCCGGCCCAGGCCATGCACTGCAGAAATCCGCGGCGGTCGACGCCGTCGTCCGGTCGATCATGAACGATTGTATTTTTCAAAATGCGCTCCTGTCTGCAATACCGGAGGCCGCGCGGATTTATTCCCGGCACGTTGAAATATTTTCCGGGGCTGTAGTCTGGTGTATGGACAACGCCGCCTCGTTTCGCGCCGCAACCAGAGGTCTCTGCGCCCTCCTGGTAGGCATCGGCTGGGACGTTTCGGATATCCCCCGCTCATCCCACTGCTGGTCCGCCACGGATGGTTCACCGCCGCGCAGGCCGATTATCTCGGCGCCTTCAATCTGGCCGGCTACGTGGCCGGGTCCGCCGCAGCGGGGATTCTCGCCCATCGCCTGAGAGTCTCACTCTCCGTTCGGCTCGCGATGTTGACCGTTGCCGCCGGCTTTGTCGCGTGTGCGTGGCCGCTCGGCTTCACCTGGTTTGTCTTCTGGCGCCTGAGCGCTGGAATCGCCGGCGGCGTGCTGATGGTGATCGGTGCGCCATCGGTACTCAGCAGTATTCCAACGGCGATACGCGGGCGCATCGGGGGCATCGTCTTCACAGGCGTTGGAGCCGGTATGGCTCTCTCCGGCACCGTCATCCCGATCTTTGCGAGCTGGGGATTACGGCAGGCGTGGCTCTCGCTGGGGATCTCGGCTGGGCTGCTCACCATGTTCGCGTGGCGTGGCTGGTGTGCCGATGAAACGCGTTCCGGTGAAAGCGAAACGTCCGACCGCGCGAATCCCCCGGAGAAGCTCCCGCCGCTGGAGAGAAGACTTTCATGGCTACTCTTCTGGCTGCTGGCCGCTTACGTGACCAACGCCATCGGCTTCGTCCCACACACCGTCTTCTGGGTGGACTACATCGCGCGCGGCCTCGGTCGCGGCATCGCAACGGGAAATCATTACTGGGTGCTGCTCGGGATCTCGGCTGCCGTCGGACCGCTCGCCTCCGGTTGGCTGGCCGATCGTTTCGGCTTCTCCCGCAGCCTTCGTGGCAGTCTTTTCGCAAAGGCGATCGGCGTGGCGCTTCCGTTATTCTCCACCAGTCCGCTGGCCCTGGCGCTCTCCTCGGTCGGCGTGGGCAGCATGGCGATCGGAATCGTCTCGCTCGCCGCCGGCCGCGTCGCGGAACTCGTGCCCGCGTCGCGACAGAAACAGGTTTGGAGCTGGATGACCGCCGCATTCGCGATTGCCCACGCGGCGACCGCCTTCGTGCTCTCGGCCATCTTTGCGCGTACCGGCTCTTACCGGATTCTCTTCATGATCGGGTCGGTGGCGTTGCTGATCGGCTGCGTCTTCGATTTCATCAGTTCGGGAGCGAAGCCGGACGGGGCCGTTCGTTAGAACTTCCAGACGGCCATCATATACGGATAAGTGTACGGATTCCCCGGCGTGACGCTCTTCAGGAACTCGCCGGGAAAAATGTGGCAGAAGCCCGCACCGGCGGTGAATGCCCGGGCGAATTTCCACGTGCCCGTTATATCCACTTCCTGACCGACGTGAGTGCCCGCCGTGCCCGCAGCCGAACGGAACAGAGCGGTGCCGGACGAGCCGTAGAGCGAGTCCGTGGGGCTATCGAGATACCAGTCGTTGTACTCCAGATTGACGTTGACATTGTCGCGCGGTTTCGTTTCGAGGCCCGCGCGCGTGTCGCGGATGTTACGCCACCCCACCTGATCGGCGAAACCCATCTTGTCGTGGCCGGACGGATAGAGCAGATCGAAGGTACCGCGAATTCCGTCCTTCGGATTCTTGTCCCCGGTTGCGAAGTTGTATTCGGCGTAAACGCGCGGCGTGAAGCGGACGTTCGCCGTGCGTCCCACCACCCAATGCCCGGCCCAGGACTGGATCTTATCGGCGCCGAGCGACCCGAACTCGCGCACCATTTCGGTGCCATAGTCGAACCCGCCGGGCAACTTGCTGCCCACGATGCGAATACCACCGATCTTTTCGTTCAGCTTCGAGACAATCCCTTCCTCATTGACAAGGCCGTGCTCCAGGCGCCAAAAAGAATACGGCTCCACGATGAGGCGCGGACCCAGCTTGTCGATTCCACCATAGGCGCCGTGAAGGTTGTTGCCCTGCAGGTGGTGGTCCCAGGTTCCCGTCACCGGATTCACGATCGATGCTGAGAATACGTCCAGCCTGAAACCCTTGTAGTGAGTGCCCGCGCGAATCGCGTCAAAGTTGTGCTCGGTGTTCGACCACCACGAAGGCCCGATCAGCCGCTCATCGCCGTAGGCGAACTCCTGACGGCCGACGCGCAAGCCAAAGATCCCGCTGCTGTAATCGCCAATCTCGCCGTAGGCTTGCCGGATATCCCAGGTGTTCTGATACGTCGGGACAGCAGGAAATTTCTCCAACGCCCGTGCATCCATGCCTTCCACGAAGAACTTCAACCACGCGGTCGGCTTGATGGTCAGCTGTAGTTTAAGACGGCTCAGGACGTAGTCGTCTGTCGCGTTGTGTTTGTAACTTGCACCGCTATAGCCTTCGAAACGATCACGGTAATCGCCGCCGAAGATCAGCCAGGAGGGTAGGCCATGATTGATTTCCGTCGATGGCGAAAGCCAGCTGGGGGCGTCAGGTCCGGAAGGTGCAGGAGCCGTCTGGCCGGAAACCGAGGCTGCGGTAACAAGGCAGAAAAACAGGACGCTGGCGCTCAATTTCATGAGGTTTAGTCTATCAGGACACCGGGAAAAAACCTCGCCGACAGCATACACCCTAATGTCGATCAAGATTAATAAAATTTAGCTTGACCTTTGCCGCCTTTCCATATAGACTAATCCCTATAGACATTGGTATATTTATGAAAACCGAGCGGCATGAAAAACAGCAAAGCATTTACAGTCATAGCCTTGCCGCCGCTGTTCCCGAGTGTACCTGGCGAATTCGCTTGCAGCGATAAGACCCGCCCGCAAACGAATCCGCTCCCTCCAAAAACTACTTCGCTACTCTCCCTCGCAGACGGAAATCCCTGAAATTGGAGTGACCCTCAAAGTGCATCGAACGAAAACCATATCCCAAATCCTGGTCGGCCTGGCGCTCACCGCCATGTTCGCCCCTGCCCAGACTCTTACGACCCAGCAGGAAATCGACCAGCTCAGGCAGCAACTCGACCAACTGGAGCAAAAACAGAAGACCGACGAGGCAGCCGCAGCAGCCACCGCTGCAACCGCGGCTAATCCCGCCCCGAACGCCGCTGCTGTGACTGCCGATACCGGCGGCTTCACCATCAGGTCCCACGATGGCGACTTCGTGTTGAAGATCGGCGCCGACATTCAAGTCGACAACCGGTCTTTCTTCGGCACGGGAAGCCAGTCGCTCTCCGACACAATCCTCCTCCGCCGCGTGCGCCCGACCTTCTCCGGCACCATTTACCACTATGTCGATTACTTCATCCGGCCCGATTTCGGCCAGGGCACCACAGTTATCTACGACGCCTACGCCGAACTGAAATATTTCAGCCGCGTGAAGCTGCGCGTGGGTAAGTTCAAGCCGCCGGTCGGCCTCGAACGGCTGCAGTCCGATGACGACACCAGCTTCAACGAGCGCGGTCTTCCCACGCTCCTCGTGCCGAGTCGCGATATCGGGTTCCAGTTCTCCGGCGACGTTATACAGAATCGGGTGAGCTACGCCGTCGGCGTTTTCAACGGCGTGCCGGACAACAGCCTGAGCGATGCGGCTGTCAGCAGCCACCGGGACTATGCCGCGCGGCTCTTCCTGACGCCCTTCCAGCCGGAAAGCACGAATCCGCTAAGCGGCCTGGGTTTTGGACTTGGCGTATCTTCCGGAAGTGTCGACGGTGAAGCGCTGCCGTCTTACAAGACTTTCGGCCAGAACGCCTTCATCACCTTCGCCTCCGGCGTGACCGAAGCGGGGCATCGCACGCGTCTGGCGCCGCAGAGCTATTACTATCTGGGACCGTTCGGGTTGCTTGCCGAATACGGCCTGACGGAAGAAGGCCTGCAGAAAGGAAACTTCCGCACGGATGTTGGCTACCGCGCCTGGCAGACGGGAGCAAGTTATCTGCTGACCGGAGAAAAGAAATCGTTCGGGAGCCCCACACCACGCCATTCGTTCGATCCGAAAAACGGGGGCTGGGGAGCATGGGAACTCGCGTTCCGCGTTGGCGGATTCGCCGCGGATCAGGCGCTCTACGGCGATGGGTTTGCATCCCCGACGGCTTCGGCCCGTGAGGCGCATGAACGCGTGGGCTCGCTGAACTGGTATCTCAACCGATTGTTCAGGGTCGGCGTGGACTATGGCAATACGGATTTTGGCGGCGGCGGAGCGTTGAATCTCGGTGGAAACCGGAATGAAGAGAAGGTTGTCATCATCCGGTTTCAGATCAACTTCATCTAGTCAGCAGCTTTCAACCAACAACTCCGGAGTTTGGCTCTGTCGTCTGTGTGGGGCAGGCGGTTCCGCCTGCCCTCCATCGAGCGAAGCTCGAGTTCGTCCCCAAAAAAGAAAGGCCCAAATCATGAGACGCACGATTGCCGCTACTCTATTCCTCATCGCCGCAACCACGGCCTTCGCATCGGGGCCGGTAAAACTCCTGAACGTATCCTACGACCCCACCCGCGAGCTTTATCAGGATTTCAACGCGGCCTTCTCCAAATACTGGAAAACGAAAACCGGCGCTGAGGTGGAGATCAACCAATCGCATGGCGGCTCCGGCAGCCAGTCCCGATCCGTTATCGATGGCCTCCAGGCCGACGTTGTCACGCTGGGCCTTGCTTACGACATCGACGCCATTGCGGAAAGGGCGAAGACTCTGCCCTCCAACTGGCAGACCCGTCTGCCGGACAACAGCACGCCGTATACGTCCACAATCGTCTTTCTGGTACACAAAGGCAATCCGAAGCGCATCCACGACTGGAGCGACGTAGTCCGCGATGGCGTGGCGGTCATCACCCCGAATCCAAAGACTTCCGGCGGCGCTCGCTGGGCGTATCTCGCGGCGTGGGGCTATGCCCTTCGTCATAACAACAACGACGATGCGAAGGCGCGCGCTTTCACAGCGCGACTCTACAAAAACGTACCGGTCCTCGATTCCGGCGCTCGCGCCTCCACAACAACCTTCGCGCAGCGCGGCATCGGCGATGTCCTGCTGTCCTGGGAGAACGAGGCGCATCTCGCGCTGAAAGAATTCGGCGCGGACAAATTCGAGATCGTCTATCCTTCGGAGAGTATTCTGGCCGAACCGCCCGTCGCGCTGGTGGATAAGAACGCCGCAAAGCACGGAACCACGGAAGTCGCCAACGCCTACCTGAACTATCTCTACTCCGATGAAGGCCAGGAAATCGCCGCGCGTAATTTCTATCGTCCGCGCAACGCAAAAGTCGCCGCGAAGTACGCAGCTCAGTTTCCGAAGCTGACACTCTTCACCATCGATCAGGTCTTCGGGGGCTGGCAAAAGGCGCAGAAGACGCACTTTGCCGATGACGGTGTTTTCGACCAGATCTACCAGGCGAAATAGCTTTGAAACGCCCTGCCTGGAAGCACCGAGGTATTCTGCCCGGTTTCTGGCCGGCATTCAGCTACAGCGTGCTGTATCTGACGCTCATCGTGCTCATCCCGCTCAGCGCCGTCTTCCTCAGGGCGGCCACCGCGGGGTGGCCGCGAATGTGGCGCACCATCTCATCGCCACGCGTCGTCGCAGCCTTCAAAGTCAGCTTTGGCGCATCGCTCGCGGCCGCGCTCGCCAGCGTGGCGATCGGTTTTGTCATCGCGTGGGCGATTGTTCGCTATGAATTTCCAGGCAAGTCGATTGTGGATGCGCTGGTGGACATCCCGTTCGCCCTGCCGACCGCGGTGGCAGGTATTTCACTTACCACGCTCTACGCGCCAAATGGATGGCTGGGGCGCTGGCTGGAACCGTTCGGCATCAAAGTCGCATTCACGCCTCTGGGCATCGTCATCGCGCTGATCTTCATAGGCCTCCCCTTCGTCATTCGCAGCCTGCAGCCGGTGCTGGAAGATGCCGACCATGAAGTAGAAGAAGCGGCCTTCAGTCTGGGCGCCCGCCGCTGGCAGGTGTTCCGCCTGGTCCTCTTCCCTGCCATCCGGCCCGCTCTGCTGACCGGTTTCGCTCTCGCCTTCGCGCGCGGTCTCGGTGAGTATGGATCTGTCGTATTTATCTCCGGCAATCTTCCGATGAAAACCGAAATCGCGCCGCTGCTGATCATCGCCAAGCTGGAACAGTACGATTACGCGGGGGCCACGGCCATTGCGGTTGCCATGTTGCTGGCGTCGTTCCTCATGCTGCTGGCGGTCAACATCGTACAGGGGCGGTCGCGCCGCTTCACGGAAACCGGACTCTCATGAACGCCCGCCGCCGCATCGCCGATTCCGAACCGCGTCTGCTCCGCTGGAGCATTATTTCGCTCGCCATCGCGTTGACAATTCTGTTCATTGTCCTGCCCCTCGCGGCCGTCTTCATTCAGGCGTTCAACAAAGGCTGGAGCTTCTGGCTGGCCGCCATCAGCGAAACGAACGCCCGCTCCGCCATTGAGCTGTCCCTTCTCGTAACCGCAATCGCCGTGCCGCTGAACGTGGTTTTCGGTCTGGCCGCCGCGTGGACGATTGCGCGCTTCCGCTTTAAAGGCCGCGATATTTTGCTCACGCTGATCGATATTCCGTTCGGCGTATCGCCGGTGGTCTCCGGGCTGATCTTCGTTCTGGTGTTTGGCGCGCAGGGCTGGCTGGGGCCCTGGCTTGCGGATCGCGATATTCAGATCGTGTTTGCCGTGCCTGGCATCGTTCTCGCCACGGTGTTTGTCACTTTCCCGTTTGTGGCGCGCGAACTGATTCCGCTGATGCAGGCGCAGGGTTCGAGCGAAGAAGAGGCGGCCATCGCGTTGGGAGCCACCGGCTGGCAGATGTTTCGCCGCGTGACGCTGCCCAACATCAAATGGGGCTTGCTCTACGGCGTCGTTCTGTGTACCGCCCGAGCTTTAGGCGAATTCGGCGCGGTATCGGTGGTTTCGGGACACATTCGCGGCCTCACGAACACGATCCCGCTGCACGTTGAAATCCTGTACAACGAATACAATTACACGGCCGCCTTCGCCGTGGCGTCGCTGCTCAGCGTGGTCGCGGTGATCACGCTCGGCTTGAAAAAGCTTCTCGAATGGAAAACGCGCGAGGTGGGTTCGTGAGCATCGAAGTCCGGAACATTCGCAGAAACTTCGGCGCTTTCGAAGCCCTGCGTGACGTCAGCCTGCGCGTGGAGGACGGCGAGTTGTTCGCCCTCCTGGGACCCTCGGGCTCCGGTAAGACGTCGCTGCTGCGCATCATCGCAGGCCTCGAACTGCCCGATGGCGGAACCATTCGCCTCAACGACGAAGATGCCACCGGCTCCCCCGCCCGCGATCGCCAGGTGGGCTTCGTGTTCCAGCACTACGCGCTGTTCCGTCACATGACGGTTTTCGAAAACATTGCCTTCGGCCTTCGCGTCAAGCGCTCGCGCGACCGCCCCGCCGACAGCGTCATTCGCCGCAAAGTCGGCGACCTGCTCGATCTGATTCAGTTGACGCAACTCGGGGACCGCTACCCCGCCCAGCTTTCCGGCGGCCAGCGCCAGCGCGTCGCCCTCGCCCGCGCGCTCGCCGTCGAGCCGAAAGTCTTACTTCTCGACGAGCCCTTCGGCGCTCTGGACGCGCGCGTGCGCAAAGAGCTTCGCCGCTGGCTCCGGCGTTTACACGATGAACTCCACGTTGCCAGCGTCTTCGTCACCCACGATCGGGAAGAAGCCCTCGAAGTTGCCGACCGCGTCGCCATCATGAACCACGGCCGGATCGAGCAAACGGGTACGCCAGCCGAGGTGTACGACAATCCCGCCAACGCTTTCGTCTATGAATTTCTGGGCGACGTGACGATCTTCGATGGCGGCTACGTTCGTCCCCACGATGTCGAAATCTCCCGTCGCGGCAGCCCGACCCCGGCAGCGGTGCCTGCGACCGTGCGCTTCATCGTGGCGGCTGGGGCCGTGGTTCGTGTGGAATTGCTTCGTGAGGATACGGAGGCGGCCGTTGAGGCCGAAATCTCTCGCGAGCATTACCGGGCGCTGGCATTGCGGATTGGCGATCGTGTCGATATCGCCCCACGCCACGCCCGGATTTTTCCCGCTTGACTTTTGTCGCCACCTATTGGTACAGTCCGTACCATGACACGATCCGCCACGGTCGCCGGGCTTGCCATCGCGATGATGGCAACCTGGCTGCCGGCCCAATCGTCATCGTCGCCGTCCCCTGCATTCGAAGTCGTATCGATCAAACCCAACCCGGTTCCGGCGGGCGCCCGCCTGATCAGGGCACTCAACCAGAAACCCTCCACCCACGCGGAGGGAAACAGGTTCTATCAGAAACAAACCACCCTGCAGGATCTCGTGATGATGGCCTACGGCGTGTGGGACTACCAGATCTCCGGTCTGCCCGATTGGGCAAAGGCGCCGAATGGGGATCACTTCGAAGTGGATGCCCGGGCGACGGGCGAGACAACACCTCCCGTTGACCAGTTGCCGTTGATGGTACAGTCCCTCCTGGCAGACCGCTTCCAGCTAAGGCTGCATCGCGATATGAAAGAGCTGCCGGTATACCTGTTGACGGTCGGCAGGAACGGAGCCAAACTCAGCGAGATCCCCGGAGAACCCCGCCGCGGAACGACGATTCAGTCGCTTGTCAATCTGCTCTCAAACGTCGTGGATCGCCCGATCCTCGACAAGACCGGACTCACGGGCAGCTACGACCTTGCACCGGTGAGTGCCCTGAACTGGGGCCAACTCGGCGCCGAGCACAGAGCCGATCCCATGTCCATCCCGGAATCGTTGACCGGCACTCTCGAAGACAAGCTTGGCCTGAAACTGGAGCCACGCAAAGAACCCATCGAAGTCCTCGTAATCGACCACGCCGAGAAGCCCTCGCCGAACTAGAAATCGCGGCGATAGCTGCGTTTTTTCGGGGCAGGCATAACACGCGCGGAACTCCCCGCACCCCCGCCCCGTTATTCTAGTTACAGATGAGTACTATGGACCGCCGCCCCCCGATGGGTAAGCTACCCGACCGTCGAAACAGCGGAACCGGTCGCCGCGGCAAACAACATCGTGTCGTCCGCGGTACGGGCGTAATGGGGTTCCTGCTAAGCCCTGTCGGCAAGGTCCTCACCGGCGCCTTCCTGCTGGCCCTGGTCGTCGGGGCGGGCATGTTCATCTACTACTACAATTTTTACGCCAAAGTCATCGACCAGCATTTCAAGAGTGGCCCGTACACCTCTACCTCACGCATTTACGCGGCTTCGAGGTCGGTCGATCTGGGCGAACCGACTTCTCCGGGCGACATTGCCACGGACCTGCGCCGCGCCGGCTACAACGAGAACAAGAAAAATACCACCGGCTATTACGTCGTCAATCCCGATTCCATCGACATCTTCCCCGGCGCGGATTCCTACTTCCGCCAGGAACCCGCCGCCATCCGCTTCTCCCACAATAAAATCGACCGCATCGTTTCCCTGCGCGACAACACCGAGCGCCCCCGCTACGAACTCGAACCGGAGCTCGTCACTAACCTCCACGACCGCAATCGCGAAAAACAGCGGCTCGTCCGCTATGAGGATATCCCCGTCGTTCTCCGCGACGCCATCCTCTCCGCGGAAGATAAGCGTTTCTTCTCCGATCCCTTCTTCGATCCCATCGGCGTCCTTCGCTCCGTGAAAGCCGACGTCACCCACGGCCGCGCCGAACAGGGAGCCAGCACTCTCACCATGCAGCTTTCGCGCTACATGTTTCTCGATCTTTCGAAAACATGGCGGCGCAAGGCGGCGGAGCTCATGATCGCTCTGCAGCTGGAACAAAAGTTCTCGAAAGAGCAGATCTTCGAGCTGTACTGCAACCAGGTCGATCTCGGGCGTCGCGGCAGCTTCATGATTCGCGGTTTTGGCGAAGCCTCCCAGGACTACTTCGGCAAAGACATCAAGTCGCTCACCGTCCCCGAAGCAGCCCTGCTGGCGGGCGAACTGAAGAGCGCGAGTTCCTATAGTCCCTGGCGCTTCCCGGACCACGCGAAGGAACGCCGCAACACCGTGCTCAGCCAGATGCGCGAAAACAAATATATCGACGATCGGACCTACGCGCTCGCCGTCGAGTCGCCCGTCAAAGTCGTTTACGGCCAGGCTGAATCGAGCGACGCTCCTTACTTCGTCGATCTGGTCAATGACGATCTCGAAAAACACTTCCCGGGCACCGATTTCCAGCAGGAATCCGCGCGCATCTACACCTCGCTCGATCTCGACCTCCAGAGATTCGCCAATGAGGCCGTGTCCGTTGGTATGAAGGAAGTGGACGCGATCGCGCGCAAACAGCCACGCTTCAAGAAGGCACCTTTTGTGGAACCGCAGTGCGCGCTGATTGCGCTCGATCCTCACACCGGCGAAATCAAGGCGCTGGTCGGCGGCCGCAACTACGGCGTGAGCCAGCTCAATCATGTGAACGCCGAACGCCCCACCGGTTCGATTTTCAAGCCTTTCGTATACGCTACGGCTTTAAACACGGCCCTCACGCCCGGCGCCACGGTCCTCACGCCTTCCTCCATCGTTCGCGACGAGCCCACAACCTTCCTGGTGGATGGCCAGCCGCCCTATGAACCAAAAAACTTCGAAGGAACGTTCGAAGGCGACATCACCTATCGCTATGCTCTCGCGCATTCCATCAATGTGGCGACCATTAAGATTGCCGAACTGGTTGGCTATGACAAAGTGGTCGATCTGGCGCATCGATCCGGCATCAATGAAGAGGTGAAGGCTACCCCCGCGATGGCCATTGGCTCCTACGCCGCCACGCCGCTCGAAATGGCGGGGGCCTATACCGTTTTCGCCAACCTGGGTGTCCATGTGCAGCCCACCTTTGTCTCGCGTGTCAACGCTCCAGGCGGCAAGCTCATGCTGAATCAGAAGCCGGACGTGAAGGCCGTGCTCGACCCCCGCATCGACGCTGTCCTCGTCGATATGCTCCAGGAAGTCATGCGCACCGGAACCGCAGCGGGCGTGCGGTCGCGCGGTTTCGTGGTTCCCGCCGCGGGCAAAACCGGCACGTCGCACGATGGCTGGTTCGCGGGTTTCACTTCCGATCTGCTGTGCATCGTCTGGGTCGGCAACGACGATTACTCGGCGCTCGATATCGAGGGAGCGAAATCCGCTCTGCCGGTCTGGACAGAATTCATGAAGCGTGCGATCACGCTGCGGCCATACGCGAATCCCAAACCGTTTGCAGAGCCCGACGGCGTGGTGACGGTCGCGATCGATTCCGCGTCAGGCCAGCGCGCCACGCCTTCCTGCCCTCCCAGACAGGTTTCGGATCAGGCATACATCGCCGGCACCGAGCCTGTCGGATACTGTCCTCTGCATGGCGGCAAGGGAGCCGCGACGACCGTTTCGGGCTGGGACGTTTCGTCTTCGTCGCCGGAAACGACCGCCCCGGCACAGGCCTACATCCCAGGCCCCGCGTCACACCGGACCGCGAGCCCCGCCGCAACAACGCCCACCAACCGAACGGCTACGAACGGCGCTCCGCCCACTCCGCAAAATCCGACATCCACTCAGGCCCCAAAAAAGAAGGGCTTGTTCGACCACTTTAAAGACATTTTCCACTAGAATCGAACGATCGATGCGACTTGCTACTATGAGGGCGCTGCCATCGCAAGGGGATGATGAAATCCCCGGCCACCGGATACGGTCCGCGATTTTCCCCCGACTACCCTGTCAGACCGGCATGGATTGGCCCCTGACTTGCCAGCACGAACAGCTATAGCCCCGCTCGCGGATATCGGCTCCGCAGATAAGGTATTTCTCCATGCAGCTCCGCGCCGGTTTTGAACTGATTTATAGCTTTCCCCAGCCCACGCCCATGATCCTCGTGGTGAACATCCACGATTCCCGCGCTCAGGATCTCGTGATCCCCGATCATCTTACTGCCGAACCCGCCATTCCAATCAGCGGCTATCGCGATGCTTTCGGGAACCGATGCGATCGCGTCCTCGCTCCTGCCGGCCGGCTGCGTCTCACCACCGACTGCATTGTCCGCGATACCGGCCAGCCTGACGAAATGATCGTCGGCGCCGGGCAGGATTCGGTCCAGGATATTCCCGAAGATATTCTCGTGTTCCTGCTCGGGAGCCGGTACTGCGAGACGGACCTTCTGTCGGAAACCGCCTGGCAGCTTTTCGGTAACGTCATTCCCGGATATTCGCGAGTGCAGGCGATCTGCGATTACGTCCATAACCACATCGTCTTCAACTACCAGAACGCGCGCGCCACCCGCACGGCGTGGCAGGTCTTCAACGAACGGACCGGCGTTTGCCGCGATTTCGCGCATCTCGCCATCACTTTCTGCCGCTCGATGAATATTCCGACGCGCTACTGCACCGGATATCTGAGCGATCTGGGAACCCCGCCACCTTACGGCGTGGGCGATTTTGCGGCATGGTTTGAAGCCTGGATCGGCGGACGGTGGCACACCTTCGATCCGCGAAATAATGAGCCCCGCGTGGGCCGGATCCTGATGGCGCGGGGCCGCGACGCTGCCGATGTTGCGATCGCCACCACGTTCGGCCCCAATACCCTCGAAAGCTTCCGGGTATGGACGGATGAGATTCCGGATGGCGAAATTCCCGAGGCGATGCTCGAAGCAACCGTCGACGCCAGAGCGAATCGCTGATGGCATTCCTGACCGTCCGCCACACGACCGTCTACCGCTATAACGAGCCGGTGGAACTGGGCGAGCACCGCATGATGTTCCGCCCGCGGGAGAGCCATGACCTGCGCCTGATCCGCACTCATCTGGCGATCACCCCGCAGCCCGCACAACTGCGCTGGCTGCACGATCCCTTCGATAACTCCGTCGCGGTCGCCACCTTTGCCGGCGACACGACGGAATTGCGCTTCGAGAGCGCGGTCACGCTGGAGCATTTCGAAAACACCGTGCCGGAGTACCCGCTCGAAGAGCACGCCCGAACCTATCCGTTCCGTTACGCGGACGAGGACATTCTCAATCTGGAGCGTGCGCTGGCGCACCATTACAACGCCCGGAGCGTGACAAAGTGGGCGCTGCAGTTTCTGGATGCTTCCGACACAACCGGCACCATGAAGATGTTGCGCGCCATGACACACGGGATTCGCGAACAGTTCGAATACAACCGTCGCATTGAGAAGGGCGTGCAAACACCGGAGGAAACCCTGCTCTGCGGCAAGGGCAGTTGCCGGGATTTTGCGGTGCTGATGATGGAAGGCGCGCGGTCGTTAGGGGTAGCGGCGCGGTTCGTCAGCGGCTACATCTTCGTGCCGAACAGCTCCGCTCTGGAGGGCGGCGGCGCGACCCACGCCTGGATGCAGGCGTATCTGCCGGGCGCCGGCTGGGTCGATTTCGACCCGACAAACAGCATCGTCGGAAACCGCAATCTGATTCGCGTTGCCGTGGCATGGTCTCCCGAGCAGGTATTGCCGTTGTGGGGCACGTATTCGGGTTCCGCGAAAGCGTTCGAAGGCATGGACGTCACGGTGAGCGTAAGCGAAGCGGCGGAATGACGGCGCCCGTTGTGCTGAGTCCATCCTGTGCGATCACGCTGGTAATTTCGTCCTGGCCGAACGGCGCGACCTTGGCCTGCCTGCTTCGGATTTTGTCACCGGATCGCAACACCGCCCATTCCTGAGCGGCACTCTGACTTCTTTAAAAATGTTTGGTGCGGATGAGAGGACTTGAACCTCCACTCCCTTGCGAGAACTAGAACCTGAAAGTACTTGACAGGGTTTCGCCGGGTATCGTGTTTTGTGTTTTCAGGCGTTTCCGGCGCTCGGAGTATCGCCGTGTATCCCGGATTTTCCCAAACACCGTTAACAAAACCGTTAACACTCCTCTCTGCGCGAAATGTTCAGTTAGTCCGGGCGCGCCGCACGATTTGCCACGTCCAGAATTGTACCGCGTGGCGTTCGACCCGCCGAGCGCAGCCGAGCTGTCCGCATGGCGGTTAAAACTGAAGAGCGGCCCGCTGATCACAGCGGGCCGCAGGTTAAGGCTTCAGAAGGGCAAATCGTCGCCGCTCAATTCCGCAGCCGCAGTTTCGCCTTCGTGTTCCGTCTTTTCGGCACGATCGAGCGTCAGGATCGAGATGGCATGGATCTCGGCGGTGCGGATCTTCGCGTCGGAACCATTGGGCTGAAACTCCCGATACCGGAGTTCGCCCTCTGCCTCGATGAAGGCGCCCTTTTTCAGTGAGCCGGCCCATTCTCCGAACTTCCCCCAACCCACGATCCGATGCCACTCGGTTCGTGTCTTGTATTCGCCGGAGTCCTTGTCTTTCCAACTCACATTGGTCGCGAGCGAAAACCGGGTGTGGGCCGTGCCGTTGGGCGTGAAGCGAGTCTCTGCGTCTTTGCCGAGAAAACCGATGAGTGTGATGCGATTCTTGCAGAACATTTTGTATCTCCTTTTCGTGCCCCTTCTGTTGGGGCGACCGAGAGCGAGTGGGTCCTGCTCCCAAGGGCAAGGGACGCTTTGTTGGGGGAGACCTTCAGGGGGAACCGACAAAGCAGAGTCTCGCCGTCCCGCAGGGCGCAGGGCTTTGACCCCGAAGCAGAGCCCAATAGAAGAGGACAGGAAAGCGGGACACAAAACTGCGAGAGCGAAAACTACAGATCAGATTTCAAGGGCCGGACAGTTAGAAGAACGCCAACGGGGCGGCCGCAATCGGGAATGTCCGCGGCAAAGCAAATGGAACCGCTGCACCGCGAATTCCGGCGTCGAAGTGGCTGTCGTCTTGGGGAAGATCGGGACGGGATGGGCCACTTCGGCGGTGCGGCTTGCACGAGGCTCCCGGGTGGGCGCACGTCGAGAACGGTCCATCTTACCTGCCCGCACGGACTGGTCACCGCCGATTGATAATGTCCGCTCAGCGCGAGCGATTTGAAGAAACGAATCATCTGCCCGTTCCGGCCCGGTCAAGGGCGTCAATGATCTGGCGAAAACGCTGTTCAATCGCCGCGGCTGCCTTGATCGGGAATTCGAGTTCCATCGCCATGGTCTCCAACTCTGGCCGCCACTCTCGGGGCATGATGAATACCGGAGGAAACGCGTGCGTGGCCCGTTCCTCGAACACACGGCGCGCTGCATCGGCGGTTTCGGGGTAAGGCCTCCGACCGTTCAGTCAGTTGGTTGCCCATTCCGCAATCATCGAGATCACTCCCCACTGGCGCGATCTCTGTAAATACTCCGGGTGATAGCTCCTCAAGGTCTTCACCGGGAGGCCTCGCCCGCGGAGCAATGCGAGAGTTGATAGGGGGAAACGGGGATTCTCAAATGGCCGGAACTCGACGTGCTCAAACTCCGTGCGAATCGTCGAATCGTATCGTGGCCCGGTGAAAAATACAACGACATCAGGTTTCAAAACGTCGATTTCATGGCTCAGCAAGCCTTGCTGAGTCGTTCGGATTTTCTTGATCTCTGCCTGCCGACAATTTCTAACCACGGAGCCGTTCACGTTCACCTTGTAGAGATTAGTCCACAAAGCCGAATCCCGATCTGGATTTAGCGCTGAATCTAACTCTCGAAAACCGCGCCAAAATGGCGAATTCAGTCTTGGATATCGTCGTCCCAACCCATACCAGCGGTATTGGTGTCTCATCGCTTCCACGCCATCAGATGCGGCCGAGAAGTCGCCAAAAGTCTGGATTGGCATTCCGGCTACACCAATCTCGGCAGGTTGATATTGCCAGCGGAGCGTCTCTTGTCCAACGACCAACAGTCTCACGCTCGACGACGACCATCGTTCGTGCGGATAGATTAGCAATGGAGCCGAAGCCCGACGCGATAGCCGTACGGGGAGTTTGGCCGACGCCTGAAATTGCCTATAGCGCGCCTCCAACTGCGTTGCCATCTGGTTTGTCACCCGGTCACTCAACATCGCTGCTGCACCAATGTGGACCATTGTTCCATTGTCATCGTGTCGTGGATCAGGAGACGAATATCGCCCGCAGCCCTGCGCGGACTAGCGACCATTCAGCATCGGATGACCGGCCAATGCGTCCCGACAGAGAGCCCGGAGCCCTTCCTGACGTCTGTGGCTAAACGCACAGTACATAATAAAGGGTCCAACCGGGATGAACTCGCATGTCTGTCAATGGCCATCTCCAGCACGGCTCAATCTCGCTCCGCACGGCTTATGAGACCGACCTCGGCAAGTTCATATTGGGAAAGACGGAAGATGTGCTCGCCTCAAAGGTGGGCAAGCAGCTCAAAAACAAAGTCGACCTGATCTTCACTTCCCCGCCGTTTCCCCTGAATACAAAGAAGCGCTACGGCAATCTCAAGGGCGACGAGTACATACAGTGGCTCGCTGGCCTGGCCCAGCCTTTCCGGGGTCTGTTGAAGCCTAAGGGCTCCATTGTTCTGGAACTTGGCAATGCGTGGGAGCAGGGCAAGCCCGTGATGTCGACGCTGGCGCTGAAAGCCCTTCTGGCCTTCCTCGAGGCTGGAAAATTTACGCTCTGTCAACAGTTTGTCTGGAACAATCCAGCCAAACTTCCTAGCCCGGCGCAATGGGTGAATATCGAGCGTATCCGGTTGAAGGACGCCTACACCCATCTCTGGTGGATGTCCACGACCGACCGGCCCTATGCAGACAATCGACAAGTTCTCACTGCCTACAGCGAATCCATGAAGAGCCTGCTTAGCCGTCAGTCATACAACACGGGCAAGAGGCCTTCAGAGCACACTATCGGTGAAAAATCTTTTCTCACCGACCACGGGGGCGCGATTCCTTCAAACGTCATCACGGTCGCCAATACCCAGTCGAACACCGAGTACATGACATTCTGCAGGGGAAAAAAGTTGCAATTACACCCAGCGCGAATGCCGCCCCAGCTGGCAGAGTTCTTTATCAAGTTCCTTACGAAGCCGAACATGATGGTGCTCGATCCATTCGGCGGCAGCAATACAACGGGGGCTGCGGCGGAAAAGCTCGGCAGGCGCTGGACCGCTGTCGAGCCGAATGCAGACTACATTGAAGGTTCGAAAGGTCGCTTTGCAAAGCTTCGGTGAAGGCGCTCTATGGGTGACTCGCTTAAACTCCCGACCACCTCCCCGAAGCACAGGATTGAGAAGCTGCGTAAGGATGTTGACTTCTCGTCCTACGGCGCCACCCCCGATTCACCGGCATGGATGCGAAGACTCGCGTCCAATTTAACCAACGATTTCGGCGTCCTCGGCCTTCTCGGACCCTCTGGCCTTTCTGTTGCGAATAACGACGAAGGCCGCGTGCGCCCGGTTCTCGACGCGCCAACCTTATATATTGCGGGCCTCACCGATGACATCCGGGGGACCGGTAGACGGCTTGCCATTGGGGTACCGCCTGCCGGGAGACACCTGCCTCTTCTCCTTGCCGCTTCCGCCGTTCTCGCAAACACCTTTGATCGCGCGCTCGGGACAAAACGAGCAGGAGTTCTTGTAGTGAGTCCCGACCTCGATCTTCGATCCCGATATTGCGACCTGTTTGTAAAAATGGAGCCTCTTGACGGAGCCCACCCCGGCAGCCGTCTCCGACCTAATGGCGATCACGTCATGCTGCAGCCGAAGGCAAGACTGACCGATGAAGGAGTCTGCTTCTTTCTACCGAGTCTCGCGCTTCCCACAAGTGTGACGATAGATCCGGACTTAGTCATTTTGGATATGCGATTTGCGCGATGGGTCAAGCGAGTACCCGATCTGTGTCGTTGGGCGCGTGCCCTCTGGAAACAGGCCGGACTCGTCGCCATTTACACCACGGGTGATCGCGAGACCGCCGTTTCGCTCAATACTGCGGGATTCAGCGAATTCCCGTTTGATCACCGGGCAATCGAGACGTGTGTCCAAAAGTGCACTCGTCCACATCCCGAAACGGCGGTCTGCTCGGTTGACTGGCGGCTCGGCGACGCAGCCCCGGCGCTCAGCCGAACGCACGAAATACATGGCCTTATCGCTCCGAAGATCGACACGCTCGTCGCGGACATCATTGGCGTGCTGGAGCAACATCGCGACAAGGCGTCTCCTGATCTCAATCGCGCGAGATGGTTGCTTGCAACCCTTTGCTCGCTTCCGGTGCCTACGGCGTGGTACGACAGCACGGCGGCGGAGATCGGACGATTTACCTTCACCAAGTTGATCGACAGTCTCGGCGCGCGTTCGCGGTTTGAGGAGGGGCTCGGTGCAGTAGCGCAGACGCTCAAACTGCTGTTCTCCGAACTTCTTGCGGAGATGAAGAAAGAGAATCCGCGTTGTCACCCGCTCACGACGCTTCTCAAGGATCTTGCGAACGACGATGAGATGCACGCCATACACATTCTCACGCGGGACAAAACGAGCGCCCGCGCGCTCGACACGTGGCTATCAGTCGCAGCATGTCCGGGTGAGTCATGGCTTGAAAAGACGGAAATATACGCGTGTGGAAGTTACAGTCCCGTGCCAATTGCGGGCTTGGGTACGGTTGTCTGCGGACCTTTTCCGCGGCGGTATCGGTGGCTCGCTGGTGCGTCGCTCGGAAACGCGGTACATTTCCTCGCATACGGCCACGAGACGGAGATCGTGCGACAACAGCTCGAAGTGGTCTACGCACAGAACGGGGCGGAAGCCCGCTGCCGACAACGTGACCAAGCTGTCTCCGCGATGCTCAATTGCCGCATCGACACCGATACCGCACACGAATCGCCCATTGCTTCCCTCCGTCTGAAGGTGCCTCCTGGAGAAACGCGGGGAACCGCTCGTGAAGGTGCTCCTGCAGCCGCGACTTCGCTCTCTGGGCTCGGAGATCAGTGGACTACATCCCAGAAAGTTGTAGAGCCTTCGCTGAAACGTGAGGAGCCGACTTGGTACGCCGATCCGGGCGACGATGATCCCGATAGCGAATTCGAGGTTGCCGCTGCCGATCCGGAGGTATTGAAGACATGTGTTCTGATCACGGTTCGGTCTTGCGCCGATGGCCGCGGAACGGTTGTGTTGCCGCGAGACGCCGCCATCGACTGCGTGAGGTTGTCCGTCGATGAAGAGCTTCGACGGGTGTCCGCAGGTGATCTGAAGCAGGGGGACGTGATTCTCCTCCTCGGTGCCACGAAACGCGCCGGAGTCTTCGAAACGATCGTGGATCTAGCAGAACGCCAACCATCCATGGAGTATTTAGCGGCGTTTCGCCGCCAATGGGCTGTCGCAATCCGCAGCCTCGCCGTTCGATACGCATCCCGGCATTCCGTAGACTTCTCTCGGTTGCTCGCTGATCTGAGACGCGAGGGCGCGAGCATTGAGAGTGAGGCTGCGGTGCGTCTCTGGGTTCACGGTGAGATCATCGGCCCGGAAACGATCGAGTCGATTCGGGCGGTAGGGGCTCTGGCCAACCATCCCACCATCGCCCGACAAGCGAAGGATTTCCAACGTGCCTTTCGGAAGATTCGGGGCCTCCGCCGGGGTATCGGCCATCGGCTCGCTAATTTGATTCGCAAGTCCTTTGCGAATCTGGCTCTCGGCGAGACCGTCCACAGGTCGGACGTGCTCGAAAAACGCCTTGGTATCGCCTTCGAAGAGATTTTGGACACGATAGACATCGCGGAAGTCCTCGTGGTGGGAGATCCGTCCGACAGCTCCGGAGCGCGCTGCATCGGCAGTTTTATGAGGGCGGCATAGAGGAGGCGATGTGAGTAGCAATTCTACAGTAGGCGAGTCTGATAAACGGCGTCTGACGGAGTATTTTGCTGAACGCCTCCGAATGCGACTCAGCGGTAGGGACCGGGCTGATCTCGTCGACGTAACGCCAACTCGGACCTTGTTTGCCGGGGTTCTCCAGCCGGTGCGGGCAAGCCAATCCATGCAAGCCAACGATAAACCGTCGGGAACGGCTATCGGACTCGACTTCCGTGTCGCACCCGATGGAGCGGAACCGCTCTCTATCGTGATCCACGCCGCGTGGAGCCATTACTATTGCGTATTCCCGTCGTGGGCGGACGCCGCTGGTGCAAATTCCGAAACGCCGTCGGACAGCGCGGTCTCGCCCAGACAAACGAGTGCTTCGGGGGAGGACCTTCGAGAGACTGCGGAAGCGCCCCGCGTCGAGGACGCGCCTGTTGCCAGCGATGAGGGCAATGACGGCGCGTCGGATGACGAACCGCCCACAGCGCGGTCCGGGGCAGCCATATTGCCCCGCACGTGGCGGCGCAAAGAGGTGACGGCGCGGCCCGTCAATGTCGAATTGCCCATCGTAACCGACTGGGATGACACTGTCGGCGCTCCCGAGATTGCGGTCGCACTGAATGATGCCACCGGAGAGATGATGAGCGATGGAGATCGATGGCGGCACCTCGGTGATCCGGACAAGCGCGAACGGGCACTCGGCCCTGTTCAGGTCGTCGTGAATGAGGACGCCTATCGAACCGCGCTTCGTGGCGTCGCGGGTGAGCCCGCGCCGCTCCCTGCGTGGTCTGCTGCCCTTCGCGTCGAGTGCCGACGGGAGTCCGATGGTCGCGCGATCCGCGTCCGCATTCTCTTGGCGAACACCACGGGCGCATTTGACGAATCAGTCAAGGATACCGGCCTTCAGGAACGGGCGCTCTTTGATGCCCATGTCAAGGTGACGATTCGCGGTGGGGCTCTTGTTCCATTTGATTTCTTACTCGCGCCGAAAGACTATAAGAGCAATCCGCAGATGCCTGCGAAAGGTGTCAATTGCGTTGCCGTGGTACCACCTGATGTCCCAGCCACCGTCGCAACCGAGACGCTCCCCGTTTTCGCGCAGCCCTTCTATCGCACCCGTGATGTCCTCTCGGTGCCATTCACCGCGCTCGATGTGAGCGATCCGATTCCGATGCTTCTTCAGGTTGCGGGCGCTATGGACGAGTACTTGGCCCAATGGGATGTGTTCTTGCGTGACGAAGCCACTGCCGCGTTTTCGCCCCCGGGGGTTGAGGCGTGCCGACGCGAACGTGGGGCCTTTCAATCCGAAATCGAACGATATCGACTCGGCGTTTCGGCTCTCCAAGACAACTCGTCGCTCCTCGAGGCGTTCCGCCTCATGAACCGAGGATTCGTTCGCCTCGCGGAGCGAAGCGGTGGGCGCATCTCGGCGTGGCGCCTTTTTCAAATCGGGTTCATCGTGTCGCAAATGCCGTCGCTCGCGGTGCGGGAACTGAAGAGTTCACGCTCCGACGCCTTTGCGTCAACGCTTCGCGAAATGCTGCGCGACGTGGCGATTCTGTGGTTCCCAACGGGCGGCGGAAAGACAGAGGCATATCTCGGCCTGATCGCGGTCGCGGTACTCTTTGACCGACTGCGCGGGAAGACCCGCGGCCTCACAGCGTGGATGCGGTTTCCTCTGCGGATGCTCTCACTGCAGCAGCTTGAACGACTGGGACGCGTGATCGCGGTACTAAACGAGCTGCGCGCGGACCACCCCGCGCTCCGTTCCGGCGACCCGTTCGCCATGGGGTACTTCGTCGGCGACGGAAACACGCCCAATTATGTCTCGGACAACGAAATGCGTGAGCTTGAGCAAAAACCGGCGCGGAGGGAGGATATGAAGCTCCTGCGCAAGTGCCCGCATTGCGGGAGTGCCGTAAACGTTGAGGCCAGGCGTGCGGACTGGCGCATTGCGCATACCTGTACGAATACCGCCTGTTTTTCTAACGTTTCCTCAAGTCTCGGCTTCCAGCAGGGTTCCCTGCCGATCTTCATCGTCGACAACGAGATTTACCGGTATCTCCCGGCGGTCCTCGTCGGGACAGTAGATAAGCTGGCGATCATTGGGCGCAGCCGTCACTTCGCGCACCTCGTCCGTGGGGCGGCGCAGCGCTGTCCGCAGCACGGGTATACGTCGTACGACGAGTGCATTGAAAAATTCTCGGGGTGTGGCGCAAAGAAACGGGATCTTGTGCGACTGTCGGACGTCACAGATCCGGGGCCGGCGCTCCTCATCCAAGACGAACTCCATCTGCTCCGCGCTGAGCTCGGCGTGTTTAATGGGCACTACGAAGGACTTTTGAACTACCTCGGATCGCAAGTTTACCTGCCGCCGAAGGTGCTCGCGGCAACGGCGACGATTGAAGCGTACGATACCCACGCGTTCCACCTGTACCTCAGTCGATCGGAACGATTCCCTCAGCCCGCGTGGCGGGCGGGCGAATCCTTCTATGCGACGAGTGAGCCGCCACAGTTTCGACGCTTCTATCTCGGCATTCTCGGCCACACGCGTGGAATAGAAGAACCGGCGCTTAGGGCACTGGCGATCTACGGCGAGGAAATCCGCCGGATGAAAAACGCCCCGCGCACTGCACTGGAGGTTATGCAACGTCTCGACCTCACCGAGGCCGACGCGGCCGATGTCCTTCGGCTCTACGATCTTGAACTCTGCTACGTCAACCGCAAGGCCACGGGCGGCAGTGTCGTCGATAAGCTGAACTCTCTGGAACGGAGTTTTCTGCGTGAGGGCTTGGGGCAGATCACGTCGAAATTGCTTACCGGTGACCAGAGTATGGACGAAGTCGGCGCGACGCTCGAACGGATCGAAAAGGAACGCGATGATACTGGCGAAACGCGCCTCGACATCGTGGTCGCGACGAACCTTATCAGCCACGGCGTTGATTTAGAGCGAATCAATTTGATGACGCTCTGTGGGATGCCGTCGCACTATGCCGAATATGTCCAAGCGACGAGTCGCTGCGCCCGTTCCCATCCGGGGCTCATCACCGTCTGCTTCCGCGCCACAGACCCTCGTGAAATCTCTCAATTCGAATTCTTTCCCGTAATGCACGAACACATGGATCGCTTGATCGAAGCCGTCGCCGTCAATCGGTTCGCATCGTTCGCGCCGCAAAAGACTATTCCGGGCATCTTGGCGGGACTCCTTCTTTGTCAGTTCACGCCGGAACTTTACGGCACCGGCGTGTCGCGACCGCTCGACCATGTTCCAACCTTGAATGTTGCGCTCGGAAATAAACCGGGCGGTAAGACAGGTACCCAAAGCGGTTGCGTGAATGTGGACGACCTTCGATCCGCCGTCCATCGCATCATTGGGGTCGATGTCGTGCGCCCGCCCGCCTCGCCATCGCAGATCGAAAACATTCGGGGGCGGGTCGACGAAGTGTTTGACGATCTTCTTGGCGCTATAGGCCGGTCGCTCGATTTGCAATTGAAAGATGTTCTGAAGCCGCTCACGTCATTCCGGGACGTGGACGAGGGCATCGATTTCGGTAGTGTCGATTCCGCCGACTACGCGATCAGGCTCCGGTCGAGGTAACCGCATGCAAGAAAAGATGAAGCGCGGTCGGTCTCAAGTCATTTGGCGCTACACGCCCAATGCTCTCTTCCGCTATAACGAGAGTGGGGGATGGTGCAAGAGCGTCAAGGTTACGCTCCGCGACACTGGTCCTTTGGAAGGTGCCCTCGCGCGCGTCGTCGGTGCGGCTCTCCGCCGATGGGACGCGATTGGACCGACGGGCTTCCCCGACCCTTCGATTCAGGCTGGCAAGTACGTTGTCGGTCAGCCGTTCGGCGTCTATTACTCCATCTGGCCGTTGGTCTTCACGTGCCGCATCTGTGGGCGAGTGCATTTCTACCAAGACCTCGAACGTCTGCGACAGGTGAATGATCGGCTCGCCTGCATGAACTGCAAGGGGCGAGACCAACTACGGCAAGTTCCGTATGCGTACGTCTGTGAGTGCGGTCGTATCGAATCCGTCTACACGCCGAAGCACGACTTGCAGCATACGATTCAATTGGTTAACAAGGGGAGCTTTCAGGAGTCCTTCTGGTTCTGCACGGTCTGCGGGGTGCCCCTGTATCGGACGCCCCGAGAAGGCCTCGGCTTCCGGCGCTGCGAGTGCCTCCCGAAGAAGGCAAAGAGGGGAATCCTGCTTGAAGACAGCCGTTTGTACTACTCGCAGACCGTCGATCTCGTCGATATCGAGCCCCGAACGCTCGAACGCTGGAGGGAAAACGACCGCTTTTCGGATCTTATTATCGGCGCGGCGCTTTCGATTCCCGCGTATCGCAAGACCCACATTCTTGATCTTGCGAAGTGGAAGCCGTCGGGAGCCAGCCTCTCGCCGGAAATGCAGGCGATGAAACAGTTGCTGATTCAGACTGGCAAGACGGAAGGAGAAGCCGAAACGATGGTTCGATCTGCGGCCAACCTTGCCGGAGCTGATCCGTGGACTTCCTATGATGCTGATCTTGGACGCTACCGGTCCAGTCTCCCGCCGCTCGACTGGAAGGAGTCGCGACAATCGGTAGAGTACGTGTTTGTGCGCGACGAGCCGAGCAGTGGCGCGATTGCGCTTGCCGATCTCGTCGCGGAATCACGCACAGCGGGGGACGAGGAGACAGCTCAGCGATACGCCCGCGAAGAGCAGATGGCGGCGAACCTCGGCTTGACGAACCTGAGAATTCTCGAGTCGCTGCCCATCATGCTGGCCGGCATCGGGTACACCCGGTACTTCAGCAGTCCACAAGAAGCCGCTGATGATGACGGCTCCGGCCGCACAAGCTCCCTGTCGCTCAGACCCTACGAGGTTCAGGAAGGAAAGATCCCAATCTATGCAGCAAAGAATACCACCGAAGCGCTGCTCTTCGAACTAGATCCATTCCGTCTAGCAGCGTTTCTCCGGGTAAACTGCGGACTCACACCGCCAAACGAGGCGGTCGGCAACCTCTCTGGCATGCGGGCGTGGCTACTCGGACAGGTGGCCTTGCTGATTCAGGCGGGTGAATCGCACCTCGCGCTTCACTCCCGCGAAATCGAGGCGGGCGTCGCCGTGGATGAGCCCTCGGCGCTCGCGTTCGGCGTTCTCCACACGATATCGCATGTTCTCAAGGCGACCGCCCATCGGTTTGTCGGTATCGATTCCGATTCCATCGCCGAGTATCTGTTTCCGGCGCACGGTTCGGGTCTGCTCTATGCATCGGCGCACGTGGAGTTCACCCTCGGAGGAATCGACGCAGTATTTCGCTCGAATCTGACCCAGTGGCTCGGTTCCGCGCGAGACTATGCGGCGCAGTGTTCCTTCGACCCGGTATGCGGATCGTCGGGGGGCGCTTGCCTCGCATGCCTCTACACGAAGTTCGGATGCACGTGCTTCAATCGGTCACTCAGCCGTTCATACCTGCTCGGCGGGTTCGTACCCGGGCGGCAGCGCCGCGTTTCAGGATATTGGTCACCGGAAGTACTTGCGGAGGCGGTTCGGCTGTCGGCAGCGGGCGGCAGATAACAAGAACGCATGGGGCAGCAACTCTATTGCACATGGACGCACCGAACGGGCCTGCCCGCTTCGCTCAAGAGCCAGTTCGGGGATCTCGATTTTCTCGTAAGCGATATCATCGCGAAGGCCCGCGAGCGGCTTTTGATCGTTGCTCCTTACCTCAGCGTGCCCGGTTTGAAGAAACTTAAGGGACCGCTCGCGGCGGCCGCCACGAACGGCGCGTGGATCAGGTTGGTTACGAGCGGGCTCAAAGATAGTACCTGCTGGAATGCCAAGGCCCTGAAATCTCTCGTCGGTGACAGCGAGGGCGGCATCATCCGAAAACGACTCCGCGTCTTGTGCGCGACGGAAGAGTCCGATATTTTCATCCATGCAAAGGTGGTTGTCGCCGATCATTTGACGGGCTACCTGGGATCAGCGAATCTTTCCAACGCAGGGTTCGACCACAATGTCGAGGTCGGAGTAGCACTATCTTCTGATCAGGCGGCTGCCTTGGAGCGCCTCCTCGACGTTTTCGAGGCAAGCGGCGTGATCGAAGATGTGACCAAGGACGTGCTCGTGTGACGTGTTGCGGCCACGACCATCGTACACACATCGTGGTCTTATTCAAGCGGCAGGCCATTTGAGTCCCGCCTCAACCCGAGAATCTGCCGCAGACGAGTACCGGGTCATTGATCTCAGGTTAGTCCAGTGTCCGCCGCTGTCATATCGGGGTCTTTAGACGATTGAATACGATCAGGGAAGGCCGCATCATGCGGCCCTCGCTTCGCTCATGGACTCCAAATAGCAGCGAAGCTTCGAAATCGCGCGTTGTTTGATCTGAGAAACGCGACTTTCGTTTACGTGCAGTTCCACAGCAACTTCGCGGCTCTGCCAACCGAGATCGTACAGCAACCCGATTACTCGATTCTCTCTCGGAGAGAGGCAACGCCGAGCCTCCCAAACTTCGGAGCGGAGTGTGAATGCGGGCTGGTCTGGTGCAGCAAGGCGACGTAGGGAGATCTGATCGAGACTGACAGTCATAGGCTGAAGCCCGTGGCCGGTTGCACTGAGTCCCGCTGCGGACTCCCGAACGCGCCGCCGTTCGGTTCGCGAGAGCGGGTCTTCTTCGCGGAGGAAATCGAGCATCGCGCCCCGGATTCTGTGCTGCGCGTACGTCTTGAACTTCAGGTCACGGCTGCGGTCAAAGCGATCTACGGCCTGGATCAGGCCGATCATGCCGGCGCTGACTAAATCGTCGAATGTGACGCAAGGCGGCACGCGGCGCTGAAATCGCCGGGCGACGTTGTTAACGAGATCGACGTTCTGAACGATGGCTGTTTCTCGGGCTGTGTCCTGATTCGTGGTGGTTGCGGTGGTGTTTTGGAGTTTCATTTCGGTCCTTTCTTGCCCGTCGTGTTCGGGGCACCCCGAGCGAACGGACCTGCTCCCTCCCACAGAACGAGCGGAGGGGGATCACCCACTCTCGCTGTGGCTTGAACCATCGGTTGGCCGCCGCGGCCATCGGATGGTTCAAAAACGGGCTGGGCAGGGATTCGCAGACCGGGGAGAGCCCGCGTTGCGCCGCGCGGGCTACGGTGGATGGACCGATA
>Ga0182024_10003766_pt1 | contig 35639 bp, 30 predicted proteins | sample P32metaG_FD_120480 | JGI IMG/M metagenome (GOLD analysis project Ga0182024, IMG submission 120480) | Permafrost microbial communities from Stordalen Mire, Sweden - P3-2 metaG (Illumina Assembly) | ecosystem: Environmental > Terrestrial > Soil > Wetlands > Permafrost | place: Sweden: Stordalen...
CGCCACCTGGTTTGAATGGTCTCCTGATAGCAAAGCCCTCGATTACGCCATTCTGCGCCGTGGCGCCGCCAACGTTTGGCGCCAGCCTATCGACGGCGGCCCCTATCAGCAAATCACCAAGTTCACTACCCCCGTCCTGACCAGCTTCCGCTGGTCCCCAGACGGCAAAAATCTCTACGCCATCCGCGGCACCCACTCCGCCGACATTATCCTCCTCCGCGACACCAAATAGGCGCGTTGTATCCGTCACATCTTCTCCGGCGCCTCTATCCCCAATAATTCCAAAGCCGTAATCAACTGCCGCTCCACTACTTCCGTCAGCCGCAACAAAAATCCCCGCTTCTGCTCGTCCGCTTCCGTCAAAATATGAAACTTGTGATAGAACAAATTAAATCCCTGCGCTAATTGGAACGCATACTTCGCCACAAACGCGGGTTCTTGCGCCGAAATCGCCGCCTCCACTGCCGCATCGAGCGATCCCGCCAGCAACAGCAACTCCCACAAATCATTCCCGGAAGCCCCACCCAACAAAGCCTCCGCCGTTTCCTGTGTCACGGCAATCGCCGCCGCTCCTGCTTCCCGCCCTTTCCGTCGAATCCCGCGAATGCGCACCACCGCATACTGGCAATACGGACCCGTCTCCCCTTCAAAACTCAGCGCATCCGCAAAATCAAACGCGATAATCGCGTTCCGCGTAAATTTCAAAAGAAAAAATCGCAACGCACCCACCGCAATCGCATGCGCCGTCTTTTTCTGCTCTTCCGGAGCCATCGCCGCATGGCGCTGCAACACCTCCGCCAACGTCGCCGCTTCCAGCTTGTCGATCAGATCATCCGCTTTTACTCCATGCCCCTTGCGCCCGCTCACTTCCACATAGGGTTTCTTCGCTTCCTCGGGCGTCAATTCGTAACCCAATTCCGCCGCGCAACGTGGCGTCAAAGCCACGATCTCATACGCGAAATGAATCGACTCTGCCGCCTCTTTAGCGTGTCCCAGCGCCCGCAACCCCTGTGCCACCACGTCCTGCAAATACGCCTGCCGCGCATCGATCACGTTGTAAACCCTGCTTGCCGCCGCCCCAAAATTTGGCGCTAAAGGATCGCCCGTTCCGCTGGTGGTTGCCCACACCGTCTCTTCCGCCGGCGCATCCTTCCATTTCGCGTATCGAAAATCTTTCCCCAGCAACGCAAATTTCCAGAGTTGATAAGCAATATCCTTCCCAACGTAAGTAACCGTCCCGTTCGACCGCACAATAATCTTGTCCTGAATATTTTCTTCGTCGGAATCGCCGCCTGGTTCCTCTTGCTCCTTTACCTCTTTTACCTCCTTGGCGTCCTTAACCTCCTCTTTCTCCGCGGGCATAATCCAGCACCCGGCCATCTTCCCGGTCGTCGCCAGTATAATCGCCCCGGATTTCTTCAACATCTCAAACGCCGCATCCCAAAACTTCAAATGCAAAATCTCGCTCTCCCGCGCCAGCAAGTCGTAATAAATCCCCAACCGCGCCATCGTCCGCAAATGAAATGACACGATCGCGTCCGCCACCACTTCCGCCACTTCCGCCTCTTCACCGCGCCCTTCTTCAATCGCCCGCAGCGTCTCCCCGCGCATTCTTGCGGCATTCACTTTGTCCGCGGCAAAAAATTGCGTAGCCTTCGCATAAATATCCCAGCATTCGTAATCAAACCGCGGCTCCATCGCCATCATTTTCACGCTCACCGGCGTGCGCTTCTCCATCCGCAACAACCCGATCACCACGTCCGCCACCTGCACCCCGGTATTGTCGATGTAATTCTGGATCTGCACCCGGTGCCCCACATGCCGCAAAATCCGCACCAACGTATCGCCCAGCACCGCGTTCCGCACATGCCCGATATGCGCCGCCTTATTTGGATTGATGCTCGTATGCTCCACAATAATTTTCCGCGCCGCAGCTTCCGCTATTTCACTCCTCTCACTCGCGACTCGCGACTCGCCACTCGCCACTTTTTTCCAGAAAACACCGCGATCAAAATAGGCGTTGAGATAGCCCGCTCCAGCCACCTCAATTTTTGCTACGCCTTCCACCTTCGGAAACGCGTTCGCAATCTCCTGCGCCAGTATCCGCGGCGCCTTCTTCAACCTCTTCGCCAGCTCAAAACACACCGGCGACGCCGCCTCCCCCATCTCAATCTTCGGCGGCCGCTCGAGCCCCACCGCAATATCCACGTGATAGGCAAACGCGATATGCCGCGCCAGCGCATCCCGCAACCGATTCTTAATCGCTTGGTACACAGTCCCTCACAAAGTTCGCAAAGCGTAACATTATACGTGCAGCGCCCGCCTTCAGGCTGGCTCTTTCGGCGTGACCTATGAGAATCCGACCGCAAAAGCCATGACCGATCCCTGATGATTGGTCAGTTTCCGATTGCCTAACCAATCGGGGCTGTCTAACGAATCGGCATATCCATCGGGCATAACAAATCTGGGGATGAACTGGATAAGCTCAGCGCATCTCGAGTTGAGTACAAAGGGCACGCGAGTGTCGTCTTTCAAGTCGTAAAATGTGCTGGCATCGATATTTCCCTGCGAGACCTCTCAGGCGAGACGGTCAGAAGTTCGCAATAACGTGGGGATTCCGCGCTCCTCCCGCAATTTCATTTGCAGTGGTCGCTAACCCAGAGACGGACCGGTTGCAGGCACTCCCGAGGCATTGACACCCACTAACTGATCAGCTCAACATGTTGCGCCCTCTTTCGAAAATCATTTTCGCTCTAACCTTTTTAGAATCAGTCACTCACGCACTCTTTGCGAAAAACACTTGGGGAACGCGTAGCCTTGTCACGTTTTCGCCCACACATTTTTCGGCGGCTCGGAGGTTTGACACGCCGGCACACCGCCGATACTATCGTTTCGCTCGCTCCACAACTTTATTTTGCGGTGCCAGCCCCATCGCCCGGCGGTGGACTATTATGAAACTCGCCTATTTTGACTGTTTTAGCGGAATCAGCGGCGACATGACCCTCGGCGCCCTGGTCGACGCTGGCTGCCCGGTCGAATACCTGCGCTCGGAGTTGCAATCGCTCGACGTTCCCGGCTGGACGCTCGCCTCCGAAAAAGTCTGGAAAAACGGCATGGCCGCCACCTTGGTCAAGGTACAAACCGAAGACCAGGAAAAACACCGCAGCCTGTCCACAATTTTAGACATTCTCAAAGCCTCCAAACTGGCGCCGCAAGTTCGCGATCGCGCCGCCGCCATCTTCCAAAAATTGGGCCAAGCTGAATCCTATGTTCACGATGCACCGCTCGAAAAAATCCATTTCCACGAGGTCGGCGCCGTCGACGCCATCGTGGATATCGTCGGCGCATGCCTCGGCTTTGACGCCCTGGGCATCGACAAATTCGGCTGCTCGCCGCTCAACGTCGGCGGCGGCACGGTGAAAATGGCGCATGGCATCCTGCCAGTTCCCGCGCCGGCTACCGCACGCTTGCTGCAACGCATCCCCACGTACTCGAGCGGCGTGCAGAAAGAACTGGTGACGCCCACAGGTGCCGCCATTATCGCCACGGTCTGCGAGCAGTTCGGGCCGCAGCCCGCGATGTCTGTCTCCGCCATCGGTTACGGCGCGGGCACCATCGATCTCGAACATCAACCCAACGTAGTCCGCATCATGATTGGCGAGGTCGCCGAGGAATCCGTTTCTGCGGAAAAATCCACGTTCGGGTTCGACGAAGAAATTGCTGTCATCGAAGCGAATCTCGACGACATGAACCCGCAAATCTACGGCCACTTCCAGGAACGCGCCTTCGCGCAAGGCGCCCTGGATGTTTACACCACGCCTGTGCAAATGAAGAAAAATCGGCCTGGAACGCTCCTCACGGTTCTTTGCAAACCGCAGGACACGCAATCTCTGATGGATTTAATTTTCGCGGAAACCACCACCATCGGCGCGCGCACCTACAACGCGAAACGCCGCGTCTTGCCGCGCGAAACTGTGACGGTCACGACAACTTTCGGCGACGTTCGCATGAAGGTGGCCAGCGTCAACGGCCACATCCGCCAAGCCACACCCGAATACGAAGATTGCCGCAGACTAGCCGTAGAAAAAAACGTCCCGCTGCAAACCGTAATCAGCGAGGCGGTAAAAACGTACGGAGCGTTGTAGTGGCGGGTCTTCAGACCCGTGCATTTGATTCTGGTTATAGGATTTTGCAGCTGCGATCGATGCGAAAAGGAAAATGGCCGACAAACCAAAATACTATCTGACCACGCCGATCTACTACACCAACGGCCTGCCGCACATCGGGCACACCTATTCCACGATCGTCTGCGACACCATCCGCCGCTATAAACGCATGCGCGGCTTCGACGTAGTCATGACCACCGGCACCGATGAACACGGCGTAAACGTGGAACGTTCCGCACAAAAAGCCGGCGTTCCGGAATCCGAATACGTCGCCAAGATGGCCGCGGAGTGGAAAAAACTCTGGGACGACCTGGGCCTGCAAGCTGACGAATTCGTGCGCACCACGGACCTCAAACATGCGCACACCGTGCAGTGGCTCTTCAAACTCTGTCGCGAAAATGGCTACATCTATCCCGGCCATTACACCGGCCAATACTGCATCTACGACAACGCTTACGTTGACGTAAAACCCGGCGAAAATTGTCCCGACTGCGGCCGCCCCACGGAAACCGTCACCGAAGCGAATTTTTATTTCAAATTGTCGGCCTTTCAAAAACCACTGCTCGATTTTTACAACAAGAATCCCAATTTCATTCAGCCCGAAGCGCGCCGCAATGAAGTTCTCAGCTTCGTCGAAGGCGGGCTACGCGATCTAAGCATCACGCGCACCAGCATTCGCTGGGGCATCCCCGTCCCCGGGGAAGAGAAGCATGTTTTTTACGTCTGGTTTGACGCGCTCAGCGCTTACCTCACCGCTGTGGGCGGACCCAGCTACGAACAACGTGGCTATTGGCCCGCCGATCTGCATTTAGTCGGCAAAGAAATCATCCGCTTTCACGCTGTGTACTGGCCCGCGTTTTTGATGGCCGCAATGCTGCCCGTTTCCAAACAAATCTGGGCACACGGCTGGCTGCTGATGGACAGCAGCAAAATGTCCAAGTCCAAAGGCAACGTAGTCCGCCCGCGCCCCATCGTCGACGTGCTCGGCATGGACGCGCTGCGCTACTACCTGCTGCGCGAAACGGTCTTCGGCCAGGACGGTAATTTTAGTTACGACGCGTTAATTCAGCGCTACAACAGTGATCTCGCCAACGGCCTCGGCAATCTCGCCAGCCGCACGGCGGCGCTGATCACCAAATACTTTGGCGGTAAAATTCCTAAACCGCCAGCGCTCGCCGCGCAAGACGAAGCTCTGGCCAAGGAGACGCAATCCGCCATCGCCGGCGTCTTGGAAAACTACGAGTCGCTGAAATTCAGCCATGCGCTCGACAAAATCTGGTCGGTGATTTCCGCCGCCGATAAATATTTGACCTCGGAGCAACCCTGGTCCGGCGGCGACACCGACGCCGAACAGCAACGACGTGCCGCCGTGCTATGGACCACCGCAGAACTCTTGCGCGTAGTTGTCGTCCTTGCGCATCCGGTATTGCCGGATTGCACCGCCAAAGTCTGGACCGTTCTCGGGCTGCCCACACGCGTTAGTGGGCAGGATCTCGACACTCTGCGGTGGGGGCAACTCGCTCCGGGCACCGCGCTCGGCAAATCGCAACCGCTTTTCCCGCGTATCGACAAAAAGGAAGCTCAGGAGAGAATGGAAGCCATGGAAAACGAAGAACAAAACGCGCCGTCACCGGTTGCCGCGGGCACACCCGCGGCAACGCCAAGTAGCGCCCCGGCACCCGGTGCGACAGCCGCTGGCGCCGCGGCAGCGGGAACCGCACCCGCGGCCAGCGAGAAAATCGGCATCGACGATTTCACCAAGGTCGAGATGCGCGTCGGGCAAATTAAAACTGCCGAACGCATCGTGGGTGCGGACAAATTGTTGAAGCTCACCGTCGATATCGGCACGGAAGTCCGCCAAATTTGCGCCGGCATCGCGCAATTCTACGAGCCAGAAAAACTCATCGGCCGCAAAGTAGCCGTAGTCGTAAATCTGGCACCGCGCAAACTCCGCGGCGTCGAATCGAACGGCATGATCATAGCCGCGGCCGTCGGCCCCGACGGCCGCCCGGTCCTCGCCGGCTTCCCCGACGAAGACGTCGAGGTCGGCGCGCGCCTCCGCTAGATTTGCGCTCGTCCGTTGATGGAACTGATCGATTCACATGCGCACATTGATTTCCCGCAATTCGCGGACGATCGCGAAGAAATGTTTGCACGGGCGCAGGCTGCCGGAGTCCAGACGATTCTGGCGATTGGCACCGGACCGGGCCCGGAAAAAATGGACGCGGCGATTCCTTACGCCGAGCAGCACGATTGGATTTACGCGACCATCGGCGTGCACCCGCACGAGGCGAAACAAGTCACGCCGGAAGTTCTGCAAAGACTTTCAGAACTCGCCAAACATCCCAAGGTAATCGCCTGGGGCGAAATCGGCCTCGACTATTTTTACGACCATTCGCCCCGCGAGACGCAGCAGCAGGTTTTTCGTGAGCAAATGGCGCTAGCGGCGCAGGCGAAACTTCCGATCATCATCCACTGCCGCGACGCATGGCCCGACACGTTGAACATGCTCGACGAGCATTGGCGCAGTACCGGACTTGGCGGCATCCTGCACTGCTTCACCAGCACGCTCGAAGACGCGCAGCGCGTGCTCGACATGGGCTTCATGATTTCTTTTGCGGGCAATTCGACCTATCCGAAAACGCAGCATTTGCGCGACGTTGCGAAGGCTTTGCCGCTGGCGAACATTTTGATTGAGACGGACGCTCCGTTCCTGGCACCGCAGGGCTTTCGCGGCAAGCGTAATGAGCCCGCCTACGTGGCGGAAGTAGCGCGTACGCTCGCGAGTGTGAGAGACTTGCCTGCGGACGAATTTGCCGCCGCAACGGCCGCGAATTTTCGGCGTTTTTTTCGTCTGTAATGGCATCATTAGCGGCACGCCGCGCATGTTCTGGCGGCGAAAGCGTTCGCCGGTTGCGGCATGCCGTTAAGAGTTAGCAGCACGTTGTGCCGTTTACTCGTCCCCGGCGGCTGTTCGCCGCTTCACCTTTTGTGGATCGCCGATTTTGGTTTGGCCGGAGTCACGGAGGAAAGTCATCGCGCTGTTGACCGCCAAGGAGATTTTTGACCTCGTTCGCGACGATTTGTTCCTCGTGGAAGAGGAACTCGCGCGCCAAAGCGCGGCGGCGTTTGCGCCGGTTTCGGAGCTAACGAGCTACCTGCTCGGCGGCGGCGGCAAACGGCTGCGCCCGGCGCTGCTTCTTCTGTGCAATGGCTACGCGGCAGGGAAGCGCTCTCCCGGTGCGATTCGCCTCGCCGCGGTGGTGGAACTGCTGCACAGCGCCACGCTCATTCACGACGACGTAATCGATGGCGCGGACACGCGCCGCGGACGCCCTTCGGCAAATTCGCGCTGGGGGAATCATCGCAGCGTGCTTGCGGGAGACTGGCTGTATATGCAGTCTTTTCAGATGGCGCTCGAAGAACGCAATTTCCGCATTCTGGATGTGCTGATCGACCTGACGCAAAAAATGGTAGAAGGCGAGCTTTTGCAGTTGGCGAAAATCGGCAGCATCGACGTTTCAGAAACCGACGCGCTGCGACTCGCCACCTACAAAACTGCTTGCCTCTTCAGCGGGTGCGCGCGGCTCGGCGCGGTGCTCGGCGGGCTCGCAGGCGAAGAAGAAGAAGCGCTCGCGGAATACGGCCGCAACGCCGGCTTGGCGTTCCAACTCGTGGATGATTTGCTGGATTTTACGGCATCCGCGGAAAAACTGGGCAAGCCGGTGCTCAGCGATCTCAAAGAAGGCAAAGTTACGCTGCCGCTGATTTACGCCATGCAAAACGGACATCGCGAAGCGCGCGAAATGGTGGCGCGGGTGTTGGAAGAAAAAGAATTTCAGACGGTTCGGCCGGAGACCATTGTATCGCTGGTGCAGGATTCCGGCGCGCTGGAGCGCACGCGGACGCTGGCGCACGAGTATGCGAATCGCGCGAAAGCTTGCTTGAATCATCGCGGGGCGAATGGTGAGGTGATGGATTGTGAGTACGCTCGCGCGCTCGCGACGCTGCCGGATTTTGTGTTGGAGCGGGAAAACTAGCCGCAACTTCGCATCTCGCGAAGTGCGCTAGCGTACCCGATTCGAGGAAGACCCCAGGCTGCGAACGAGACAGTACAAAGAAAACTGCGCCACGGGAAGTCCTATTCTCTATCCGGTTGGTCGATTCTCATGCTGCCTTTCAAGCTGATTTATCATCCAGAATACGATCTGAATTTGGGCCCGCACGTTTTTCCTTCGCAGAAATTTCGTTTGATTGCTGAAGAGTTGCGCCGCGAAGGCATCGCGGCAGCTGAAGATTTCCTACAGCCGGCGCCCGCCAGCGACGAAGATATGCTGCGCGCACACACCGCGGAATGGGTCGCCAAGTTGAAAAATGGCACGCTTTCAGCCAGCGAAGTGATGCTACTGGAAGTGCCGTATTCGCGCGAACTGGTGAACGCGGTGTGGCTCGCGGCCGGCGGCACGATTCTTGCCGGGCAGTGCGCGCTGCGTGATGGATTTGGCTGTAATCTCGGCGGCGGATTCCATCACGCGCACGCCAATCATGGGGAAGGATTCTGCGCGATTCACGACGTAGCCGTGGCGATTCGGCGCTTGCAGGCCGATGGCGCAATCGCGAAAGCGATGGTCGTCGATACCGATGTGCATCACGGCAATGGAACCGCGCATATTTTCCGCGCTGATGCTTCTATTTTCACGCTGTCCATCCATCAGCTGAATAATTATCCGGCGCGCAAGCCACCATCCACGGTGGATTTGCATTTGGACGATCGCGTCGAGGACCAAGAATATTTGGAAACTTTGTTGCCTGCACTGCAGCGCGCGCTAGAAGAGTTCCGCCCCGATGTTTTGTTTTATGTGGGCGGTGCGGATCCGTTTTGCGAAGACCAACTCGGCGGCCTTTCTTTGACCAAGAAGGGTTTGCAAGAGCGCGACCGCCGCGTTTTTCTGGAGGCAAGGCAACGAGGTGTTCCGGTGGCAACAACGCTGGCAGGCGGCTACGCGCGGCGCGTCGAAGACACGGTGCGCATTCACGTAAACACGATTGTTGCCGCGCGCGAGGTTGCGATATCGCTTGATTGATTTGAAGAAAGAAATGTCCAGCGACTAAGGGCCGCAGGTCTTAGCGAATCGGAAAAAAGCACATCCCCCCGCCACGCTCGGGATGGCAGGTGCATTTTCCCAAGGGAAATTATTCGCCGGGAGCGGGTATGGGAGCGCTGGCGGATTCGCCCGCGGCTGCCTGGTGAATGGCGTCGGACAGGTGCTTTTCGAAATCATCGTCGCCGAAGCCTTCCGAGCGAAACGTGATTTTGCCGTCACGATCGATCACCAGAACGGTCGGGAAAGAGGTAATGGCCAGCAGGCGATCCAGCCCGTCCGCGAAATACATATTAATTTTTGGCTGCTCGACGGCAAGAAACGGCGCGACCAAGGACTCGTCTTCGTCGCAATTTGCGCCGAGAAATACCACGGCAGGATCGCCGCGAAACGCGAGGCTCACGTGTTCGAAAAGCGGCGCCAGCGCCCGGCAAGGTCCGCACCAGGTGGCCCAGAAGTTTACGACCAGCACTTTTCCTTTGAATGGCAGCAGCGGAAACGGTACGCCATCCTCCGCTCTGCGCAGCGTAAAGTCGTAAGCGCTTTTCGCTCCGGCATTGCGGTTCGCAATCGGAACGCCAGCGGCCTGCACTGCTTCTTGTTTTGAAACTTCGTCAAAAACCTGCAGCAGGTAATCGCCAAAGCCGGTGCCGGAGCCGTGCGCCAGCCGCCAGACGTTGCCCATTTTGTCGCGAATTTCGCGGCGACCGGCTGAACCTCTGCCGTTGTCGGCCAGCGCAAACGCTTGGGCGTATTCCCGAAGCGCGTCAGCGGAATCTTTTTTCATTTCCGAAATTTCGCCCAGCTTTTCCGCAGCGGCTGCGCTGGGCTGGATGGCATAGCTCGCGGAGAAATCCTTCGCCGCGGCGTCGGAATCCTTCAGCTTCATCGCCAGGCGGCCACGCAAGAGCAAGACAGACATCTCGTCGCGGTGATGTTCCGCCTCCCATTCTTTCAAAGAAACGCGCGGCGAGCGTCCATCCGGAGAACTGCGCGCGATAAAATCAAGCACGCGCGTGGCGTAATTCTCGGCGCGCTTCAGCGCCGCATCGTCTCCATTGCGTTCGAGCAGCTGAATCGCCAGCAGCGTCATGGACATATCTTCCGGGGCAAGAGCCACGAGCCGCTCCGCGTATTCTGCGGCGTGCGCATTGTCCTGAATCTGCAAATCTGCCTCAACGAGCGCGCGATAAATTTGCGGGCGGGACTTTGCGTCGGGATATTGCTTCAGATACGCTTCCAGATTTTTCACGAGTGCGGCGCGGTCGCTGCCGGCGGCGTCGATCGCCAACTGCAACTCCTGCTCGGGAGTGCGCTTTGCAAGAGCATTCGATTTTGCTGCCGGAGGGGCGCCTTGCGAGGTCGGAGGTGAATTCGGTGCGTTCGCGGACTGCGCGCGTGTGGATGCCCCGAGGAAAGCGCTGGCCAACCATGCAGCGAGAAGCGCCGCAACGCAGGAAGGCGCCGTCGACGAGCTTTCTCGTAATTTAAGCGACCGAGGCATCGCGTGGAATTTTACTTCTATGGAAGGGAATTGGCGAATCTTGCTGGCGGCCGCGGGACGTCGCGAGCGATGTGAAGCGCAAGGGCGAGGACCGTCAGTTGGAGGAGTTAATGCGAATCTCTCCAGAGGTGGTGTGTATTTCCACGCGTCCGCCTCCGGTGCCAAGCTGCGCGCGCAGCGAATGTTTGCCCTGCTCTTCCACCACGATGGGAACACCCGTGCGAATTTCTCCGGAAGTAGCTTCCGCAAGGAGATGGAAGTTCGCGTTTTTGGGAATGTTGATCTCTACTCCGCCAGAAACGCTTCTTAAATCCCAATAGGAGGTGCCCGCGGGATTTCCGGAGATGGCCACGCGGCCGGAGATGGCGTGCGCTTTCACGTCGGAGGTAGCGCCTTCGACATCGATGGTGCCGCTGCCGGCGTCAGCGTCAACGCGGCCGCCCGGCTTCACGATTTGAATGGAACCGGCCAGGCCATTTACGCGCACATCGCCCTTACCGCCCGAAACGGCAATGGTTCCGGAGGTGCTCGAAGCGCGCACGGTATCGCCGATGTTGCTGGCTTCGACGCTGCCGCTCAGACTAATCAATTGCGCTTCGCGTTCCACGTCTTCCACGCGAATCGAGCCGGATGCAGACTGCACTTTCACGGGACCGCGCACGCCGCGGACGAGCTGCGTGCCGGAAGCGACCGTGGCGCTTACTTCCGTGTCGCGCGGCACTTCGACGGTGTAGCTGATGCTGACGTTGTGCATGCGCATCACATCTTTGCCGATGCGCACGCCGTCCGGCGTTTGCTCGAGGGGAGGATTCGATTCCATTTCCGAAAGGCGATGCTGCGAATCCTGCATGTCGCGGCCGGTGGCGCTGACGTCGCCGTGCACGTGAACTTTTCCGTCACTGCTGCCGGTAATGTTGATGTCGCCAGAGGCGTTGGTGAGGTCGAGCCGCGTGTGTCCCGCCACCGTGAAGGTGCGATCGAAGCTGCCGTGCACGGCCGGTCCGTTCGCGCACCCGGTCGCTGCGACCAAGGCCCCGAGCACGGCGACAGCAAATGCCGCTTTGCGGTGACGCTTCATGCATCCTCCATAGGTAATGCCCGTAGGAAAGCCCGTTACTCTGGCGCCCAGCTTCACTAGTAATGTACGAGAAATATAGGAATTAAGTTCCGGCCGCAACTTTTATCACAGTCCGCGCCGCGTGGGGCAAGGTTTCGTTAAGAGAGCCCTGGCGGTAGCCTTCAAGGTCCAACGATACGTAGGTGAAGCCGGCTGTCTTCATTTGCTGGGCGATCGTGGCGGCCATGGTGGGCTCGAAGGCGCGAGGCATTTCCTCTGGCGCAATTTCGATGCGCGCCAATTTGTCGTGCAGGCGCACGCGAAACTGCCGGAAGCCGAGTTTCCGCAACGCTTCTTCCCCCCTGGCAACCAACGCCAAGCGCTCGGGTGTAACTTCGGTTCCGTACGGAAGGCGCGAGGCCAAGCACGCGGAGGCGGGGCGGTCCCAAGTAGGCAAACCGGCGCGTTGCGACAACTCGCGAATTTCTGATTTGCTAAGCCCGGCGTCCAGCAGCGGCGCGATTACGTGATGTTCCGTGGCGGCGCGATGGCCGGGGCGAAAATCGAGCGTGTCGTCGGCGTTTACGCCGTAGGCTACGGCGGCAAAGCGTTTTTCAGACGCCAGAGCGTCCAGCACGTTGAACAATTCGTCTTTGCAGAAATAGCAGCGGTCCGGGGCGTTCGCGCGGTACGCGGGATTTTCCATTTCGTGGGTATCTACGTAGGCGTGCTGCAATCTGCAGGCGGCGACAAACTGATCGACCATGGCACGGTCATGCGCGGCGAAACTAGGCGAAACCGCGGTGACGGACAAAGCGCGATTGCTGAGAGCGCGATGCGCGGCCCACGCGAGATAGGCGGAATCCGTGCCGCCGGAAAGCGCCACGATCACCGATGGCAAATTCGCCAAAGCCTGTAACAGCGACTGCTCTTTATCGGCAGCACTAAGATGTTGCCAGGCCTGTTGCGGTGGCATCGCAGCATCTGCGTGAATTTGCACCAGTGATCTCATATGCGAATGTTTGCCCATGAATATTAATGCTTAAAATCCAAAAGTACATCTACCGTGCCATCCTTCGGCTCGGTCTGCAACCAGTGTCCCACGCCATCATAGTGCACGGGAAGGTCGCCGAATATTTTCGCCGGATGCGTCTCGAGCTTGGTCAAAAACTCCTCGAATACCAATTTATCAAACGTCGCGCCGGAGTCGATTAGCCAAGCTTGCCGTAGGCGCCGTTCCCCTTCCAGGGATAGCCCGGTCAGCACCAGTTTCCCGAAGCGATACGCCGGCCCTTCTGCGATGCTCACGGTGTAGGAGATGGTTTGCGCAGCGTCGTCGTAAGCGGGCGTGGCATCCATTTTCACGTCGAGATAACCCTTTTGTCCATATTGCTCGCGAATGCGATCCCAGCCCGCTTCTAGTTCCATGCCATTCGCTACCGCGCCAACTTTTTCTCCGAGCAGGCTGCTCAACGCGATTTCCGACAGCGCGCTGTTGCCATGCCATTGCGCGCCTTTCCAGCGATAAATCGCTCCAGCGGCCACCGGCACAAACACCGGCAAACGCTCTGGCAATTTCTGATTAGGGTTTCCAGAGAGGCGCACTTCCGGTGGACCGAGCTTCACGCGCAGATAGCCTTGTTGCAAATAATAGGGGCGGATCTGCTCGGTTAGAAAAGTGTCGATCGCCGTTCGCGAATATTCTTTGCCTTCGATTTCGCCCAGATGCTGCTGAATCAGTTTAGAGGCTGCCAGCGCCGGATCGCTGAAGGTGAGGCTGGCGATCTGCATGGCCGCGCCTTGCACGTGAAACTGCAACACGTCGCCCTCGCCGACGGGATTGGCGACGGGCTGGTGTTCGAGGCTCACCTGCAAGCCGTGAGCGTTCAGCAGAGCGGAGACCGCGTCGCTCGCCTGCTCGACGAGCGCGCCTTCGGCGGGCAAGTGACCATCGTAAAAAGGAATCTTGCTGCGAATGGCTTCGACAATTTCGGAGTCCGAAAACCACGGCATATTGTCGAAATAAACGGGCAACAATTGCGCTTCTGCGACGTGGTAAGTGACAGCGACACCGTCGTCGTGAGTTTGAAAATTGTAGGAGACGTTCGCGAACAATCCGGTTTGTAAAAGGTGATCAGCGCCAGCCTGCAATTCAGTTTTGCCGACTTGCGCGCCGGGCGCGAGCCCGGTTAGCGACACGATCGTTGCTTCGGTGAGCGCTTTGAAGCCATCCGCGTGAACCTGGCGCAATGTGCCAGTGGCAGCGGGTGCAGCAGTTTGCGGGCGCGTCGCTGGTGCGCTAACCAAATGCACGCTGAACGCCAGCGCTATTCCAAGGACTGTCCGCCAAATGAAGGAACTCGTGGACCGCACGCCCTTCATTCTATCGGAAAATGCGCGAACGCCGCGAGTTACTCGACGGTGACAGATTTGGCGAGATTGCGCGGCTGGTCGACGTCGCATCCGAGACGCACCGCGATGTGGTACGCCAACAACTGTAACGGGATAATCTCCAGCAATGGCGAAAGCAGTTCGGGGGCGGGCGGAAGTTCGATGATATGGTCCGCGGCTTCCCGCGCCAGGTGATCCTTGGACGTGACGATGGCGATGACGATGCCGTCGCGCGCTTTCACCTCTTTAATATTCGAAACGCTTTTTTCGTAACGGGTCATCGAGTCGGGGTCCGTCTCGTCTCGCGTGGCCAGCACGACTACCGGCAGATTCTCGTCGATGAGCGCGTTCGGTCCGTGTTTCATCTCGCCCGCAGGATAGCCCTCGGCGTGAATATAGGAAATTTCTTTGAGCTTGAGCGCGCCCTCGAGCGCGATCGGATAATGAATGCCGCGCCCGAGGTACAGAAAATCCGTAAAGCGAAAAAATTGTCGCGCCAAGGTCTCGTAAAAGCCGGTGCTGTCCGCCTGCAACACCTGTTCGATTTTGTGCGGAATGCGCGTGAACTCCTGCAGCAGTTTCTTGGCGTCGTCGCCGGAGAGCTTTTCGCGTACTTCGCCTAAACGGATTGCGAGGAGCAACAGCGCGGTTAATTGCGCGGTGAATGCCTTTGTTGACGCCACGCCGATCTCTGGGCCGGCGTGTGTAAGAACTGTGCCGGCAGCTTCTCTCGTGATCATCGAACCCATTACGTTGCAAATCGCCAGCGTCGGCGAGCCTTTGCGTTTGGCTTCGCGCTGCGCGGCCAGCGTGTCGGCGGTTTCGCCGGACTGGCTGATGCACACGGTCAGCGTATTCGAGTCCAGGATCGGATCGCGATAGCGAAACTCGCTGCCGTAATCGACTTCTACCGGCAGGCGCGCGAGCCTTTCAATCATGAATTTCCCCGCCAGCGCGGAGTGCCAGCTGGTGCCGCAAGCTACAATGCGCACGTGGTCGAATGTCCGGAATTGCTCTTCGGTGATGCGCATTTCGTCGAGAAACACTTTGCCGCTATCCTGGGAAATACGGCCAAGCAGCGTGTCGCGCACGGCGCGCGGCTGCTCGAAAATCTCTTTCTGCATGAAATGTTTGTAGCCGCCCTTTTCCGCCATGAGGGGATCCCAGGCCACGTGCTGCGTGACGTGTTCGACGGCGCGGCCGTCGTGATCCATTACACGCACGCCTTTTTGCGTGAGTACCGCGATGTCACCATCCGCTAGAAAGAAAATCTCGCGTGTATGTTCGAGCAGCGCGGGAATGTCGCTGGCCACGAAGTATTCACCCTCACCGATGCCGATCACCGAGGGCGGACCGAGGCGCGCCGCTACAATCTTGTGCGGGTCGTTTGCGGACATCAGCACCAGCGAATAGATTCCGCGCAGCTCCTTGAGCGTCAGGCGCACGGCTTCCTCAAGCGGCGTGCCGTCTTTCGAATATTTTTCAGCCAGGTGCGCGACAACTTCCGTGTCTGTCTCGGTGACGAATTTGTGGCCTTCGGCCTGCAACCGCTCTTTCAGCTCCAAATAGTTTTCGATAATCCCGTTGTGCACCACCACGATGCGGCCGCTGCAATCGCGATGCGGGTGCGCGTTTTCTTCCGTGGGGCGGCCATGCGTGGCCCACCGCGTGTGCCCGATGCCGTAGGTGCCGTCGATCGGCGACTTGCGAATCACTTCTTCTAGATTGCGCAATTTGCCTGGCGCGCGGCGAATCTCCAGTTGGCCTTCCGGCGTGACCACGGCAATGCCGGCGGAATCGTAGCCGCGATATTCTAGTTTGCGCAGACCTTCAATGATCACCGGCACAACTTTTTTCGGCCCGATGTAGCCCACAATTCCGCACATGCGAAACGTCTCCTCCAGAGGCTTTCTTAGCCTAACACGGGGTATCCATGGCGTTAGGTGTGCTGCGTTTTGCGTGTGACGAATGCGCCGAGAGCGCGTGGTTATTGCATGAGTTGCGGTGGAGCGGGTTCGAGATCATAGGACAGCAGCTTATCTTGCGCATCGAAATGAAATGTTACGCGCGCTGCTTCCGGCTGCAAGGTTTCCGTATTTACGTGACGCACGACGGCGACCACCGTGTGGCTGCCCTGCGCTTCTTGAAGTTCGTAACCGCGCGTATTTAGAAAGTACGTCACGCGTGTCATGGGCGTTCCCGCGGGAAGTTCGGCATTGAGCAGGGTATCGATGCCTTTCAGCTTCGGGTCGGAAGTATGCTCGGTGCCTTTTTTGCACGCGCCAATGCACAAGACACCGAGCAGCAAAAGCAGGGAGAGCTGGCCGTAACGCAGATAATGGGCGCGGCGCGCCGCAGCTCGATAACAGGTCATAGGTTTTCTGTGCGCCTCAGCAGCATGCTATTCGACGATCTCAAAGCGATACTCCTCGATGACCGGATTGGTCAGCACTTCCCTTGAAATCCGCTCCAGCTGCGCCTGCGCCTCTTCGCGCTCCCAGCCATCGAGATTTAAAACAAAAAACTTACCCTGCCGCACATCCTTCACGGCAGCATACCCCAGTCCAGACAATGCATGCTGAATCGTCTGGCCCTGTGGGTCGAGGACGGTGCGCTTCGGCATCACCCATACGTGTGCTTTCATATCGCCAGTATAACATCGGCGGCAAGCGGCTTATTTGCATGCGTATTCGAAACTCATGGCCACCAGACGCCGCAGTTCGTCTTCGCGCAGTCCCATGCGCGCGGCGTTTTCATATTCGCCGTCCAGCGTGGTGTGGAACATCGTCGGATCATCCGTCGAAAGCACGATGGGAATGCCGTGGCGAAAAAGCTTCGGCAGCGGATGCTCCAAGATCGTAGGCTCGCCCCCGAGCTGCACCGCCAGCGCCCCGGTGCAGATGTTGCTCGCCGGACATACTTCCAGCGGGATTTGCCGCTCCGCCAAGAAATCCATCAACGCCCGATCGTTGATCGCTGCGATACCGTGGCCGATGCGCTCGACCTTGAGATGCTCGATGGCTTCGCGAATATTTTCCGGACCGCCCACTTCGCCGGCATGAATCAGACGATGCATGCCGAGATCCTCGGCGCGATCGTAGACTTCGCGAAATTGCTTTGCAGGAATACTGCGTTCGTCCCCGCCAATACCGAAAGCCACAATTTTGTCCGAGTGGCAGCGCCCCGCGGCTTCCACCACTTCCATCGCCGCGTTTACGCCGAACTGTCGCACGGCATCCCACACCCAGCGCAAACGCAGTCCCCGCGGCTCAAATTCCGCAGCCGCCTCCAGCATGGCTTCAAAATTCGCTTGCGGATCCTGCCCGCGCAGTTGCATCACGCCGATGGACAGCGTCACCTCGGCGTAGGCGACCCTCTGCGCCACTAGCGCTTCGGCGAAATCGCGTACGATTAGCGCATAATCCGGCGGTTCGCGTAAAAAAGAAGTTACCCATTTGAACGCTTCGATGAATTCCACAAAATCCTGATACGCGTAGCGCCGCCGCACCTCGACCTCAGTAACCTGCACGCCGTGCCGCGCGGCGATTTGTACCACCGTAGCGGGCTGCATCGATCCTTCCAGATGCACGTGCAGCTCCGCTTTCGGGAGAGCAGCGATGGAAGCGGGAATAGCGAAAGGAGTCATTTGGTCAAGCTCGTGAAATCAGCGAACCAGCGAACTCAATGCGGCAGTTGCGGCCGCCCGGCGTTGATCCACGCCGTCAGCCAATAGGAACCGGTGTCCGTCGCGGCACTGGAAAGCTGCCTGATCAAAATAGGAGCAGACTGATTGTAAAAGCGGTCGTAATAGTCGTCGGTATAGGAAGTCTGACCAAGATGCGCGTTACGGTCCGCCAGCAAAATATTTTCAATCCACGTGTGCGATGCAACGCAAGACTCAAATGCATGATCCGTCGGATCGGCAATGTACGCGGCATCGCTAGGCCGCATCGGGAAAAATGACGAAAAGCGATCGACCAGCGCGGTGCCAAATCTTTCATCGACTCCGGTTTGATTGCTCAGACGCCCGTCAAAATTATCCGTGGTATGAAAGGGATCGTCCGTCTCCGCAACATAAAACGCCAGCAGCGCGGCGTCCGCTTTGGCATCTTCCCAGCGTCCGGCCTTCATCGCCTCCGTCAATTTCTGGCTGTACACGCCCACTTGCCACGGCAGCAGGCCGTTGCCTTCCAATTTCCATTTGCCAACTTTGGAAACCGCCGCTTTGTAATTCCGCGGCAGCGTCTCGAAAGGGAATCGTCCGTACTTGTCTAGATACAAATAATGATTGCGGCGCTCCGTAGTGGACTTGGCGATCAACGCCATCGGATCGTTGACGTGCTCCAGCAAAAAAGTGCGATTCGCATCGAAAAATCCGCGAACTTCGGGCGGCAGCGTGTCAATCGCCCGGTTGATTACCAGCTTTTGCCCGCCCCGTCCCCAAGCCTGCGCATCAGCTGGCAAAAAAGCGCACACCAGTGCGCCCAGCATCGACACTTGCGCAATTTTCAGTAACCGGTGGGAAAATCTTCGCGCCATCGCGCAATTCCTCTCACGCTCGATTTGCCGTGTTCAGCGTGCTGTTCCTGCGCCCGTAAGAATAGTAAAGCACCAACCCTATAATCATCCAAACAAAGAACCGAATCCAATTCATGATCGGCAGCCCGGCCATCAACAACAGGCATGTGAAGATGGTAATGATGGGAGCCAGCGGCCCGCCCGGGGCGCGAAAGGCGCGATGCCGCTCCGGTTCGCGATAGCGCAGGATCAGCACTCCGCCGGCAACCAGCGCGAAAGCGAATAGCGTTCCGATATTCGAAAGATCCGCCAGCGTTCCAATATCTAGCAGGCCCGCCGGAATGCCCACAACAAATCCCGCCATCCACGTGGAAAACGCCGGGGTTTGATATTTCGGATGCACACGCCCGAAAATTTTCGGGAAGAGTCCATCGCGGGACATGGCAAACCATACGCGCGCTTGGCCCAGCTGAAACACGAGCAGGGAAGAGATCATTCCCATTAACGCCCCGAGCAGCACTACCAGGCGCACTCCGGTGAAATGCAACTTCTTCAACGTATTCACAACCGGGGCGGCATCGTCCACTAGCGTGTCCCAGCGCACCAGTCCGGTCAGCACCACCACCACCGCGATATACAAAATCGTGCATACCACCAGCGTTGCGATAATTCCGATGGGCAAATCGCGCTGCGGATTTTTGCACTCTTCCGCCGCCGTCGAAACCGAATCAAAGCCGATGTACGTGAAAAAAACGATCGAGCCGCCCGTCAAAATCCCCGGCCACCCGTTGGGCGCAAAAGGATGCCAATTCGCCGGGTGAATCAGCCGCGAAGCAAATCCCACGAACATCAGGATGGCGATAATCTTGAACAGCACCATGAAATTATTGGTGCGCGCAGACTCGCGGATGCCGCGCACCAAAATCACCGTGAGCACCATGACGATGATGAAGGCTGGCCAATTGAAGCCGAAATGCCAGCCGGCGTCGTAGATAACGTTGCCCTGCAAATCCTCGAGTCCGGAAGGAAGGTACGCTGGAGAAATCCATCGCGGATTCGGATGCCAGCCAAACCAGTCGAAAAGATTCACAATGTGCTGAGAAAATCCCACGCTGACGGCCATGTTGCTGACCGCGTATTCCAGGATTAAATCCCAGCCGATAATCCAGGCGATCAATTCGCCCATGGTCGCGTAAGTGTACGTATACGCGCTGCCGGCAATGGGAATCATCGCGGCCAGCTCTGCGTAACATACCGACGCAAACCCGCACACAATCGCTACCAGCACGAACGAAAGGGCAATCGCCGGACCGGCTCCCGGGCGCCCAAACGACGGCGAGCGGTGAATCATATATTCCAGCAGCGGAGCGTTGAGGATTGAGGAAACTTGCAGCTTCTGGCCGGCAATCGCCGTGCCGATAATCGTGAAAATGCCCGAACCGATCACCGCGCCGATGCCCAGCGAGGTCAGGCTCACCCAGCCCAGCGACTTCTTCAGCTGGACTTCAGCATTCTCGCAATCCGAAATCAGTTGGTCGATACCCTTGCGGCGGAAAAGATCAGATGCCACTCAGACGCTCCCTTGTCAGAGCAGGCACGGTCGACCAGAGGCAGTGCCCGCCAGGGATTAGAAGGATGTTCACTGCGCCTCACTCTACCCTGAGACCCTCCGCCACGCAACCGACTGGGCATATGGGCAGCAGTGTTTTAGGCGGGCTGCAGTTGTGCGTATTTCTCGATGAATTTTTTTGTGCCGCGGCCGGGGAAGCTGACCGAAACGCGGCGGTCGTCATCCTCGTCGCCTTCAACGCCCACCACCGTGCCGACGCCAAACTCTGGATGTCGCACCTTGCGACCCAGCATGGGATTTGCCTCCGCGCCGCGTCTCAGCGCAGGTTTGCCAAACATACTCGGCGCCGAAGGCCGCCGCGGCGCCGGCGTTGGGGGAGTGGGCTTACCGCGCACGCGCCGCAAAAATTCATCTGCCGAATACGAATACTCCGGATCCGGCTCATAGCGCCGCGTCGCGCCAATCTCCGCCATCGAGCCGCGCACCGTGTCCACCAGCGCGCTCGGAATCTCCGCGAGAAATCGCGATGGCAAGGACGCGCGCATTTGCTGCTCGTTGCCAAAAATTCTGCGATACAGCGCCCGTGTGATCGTCAGCGATTTTCGCGCTCGCGTCATGCCTACGTACACCAGCCGGCGTTCTTCTTCGATGCCCTTTTCTTCGCTGATCGATCGCATGTGCGGGCAGATGCCTTCCTCGAGGCCCGTCAAAAAAACGTGATCGAACTCCAGCCCCTTCGTGCTGTGCAGCGTGATCAGCGTGACGCCCGGTTTGCCCTCATAGGAATCCGCGTCGCTCACCAGCGCCGCCTTATCCAGAAAATCCGTGAACGATTCGCCCGCATCCATGCTTTCCGCCACCGCGCGCGTCAATTCTTCCAGGTTTTCCAGCCGCGCCACGTCTTCCGGAGTATTGCGATCTTTTAGCATCGCCATATAACCGGTCTCGTCGAGCACCGTGCGCAGAAAGTCCGCGGGCTCCTTGCTAGCCTGCGCTTCGCGCAGTTTGCTAATCAATTCCTGAAACGCGCGCAGCGGAGTAACCGCGCGGCCTGCTGCGGCTCCCGATACAAATTTTTCGATGGCTGTCCACAGCGACGCGCCATCTGCCGCAGCCGTCTCGCGCAACGCATCTACCGTAGTTTTGCCGATACCGCGCGGCGGCACATTCAAGACGCGCAGCAGCGCAATGTCATCCTCTGGATGCATCGCCAGCCGCACATACGCCAGCGCATCCTTCACTTCCGCGCGCTCGTAAAAACTGAATCCGCCCACTAATTTGTAGCGCACTCCGCGCCGCCGAAAAGCCTCTTCAAACGCCCGCGACTGAAAATTCGTGCGATATTCCACCGCGCAAGTCTGATCCGAATCGTCGTCCTGAATTTTTTCCAGCGCCCCGGCCACGTACTCAGCTTCGCCTTGCGCATCGCGCGCCTCAAAATAATTTAGGTTGCCGCCCGCGCCGTTTTCCGCGCTTAGCGTTTTGCCCAGCCGCTCTGGATTATTCGCCACCACCGCGCCTGCGGCATCCAGAATATTTTGCGTGGACCGGTAATTTCGCTCCAGTTTCACCACCCGCGCATTCGGGAAATCCCGCGAAAAGCTCAACAAAATCCCTACATCCGCGCCCCGCCACCGGTAAATGGATTGATCTTCATCGCCCACCACGCATAAATTCTGCTGCGGCCCCGTCAGCAAGCGCAGCAATTCGTACTGCACGCGGTTGGTATCCTGATATTCGTCCACGTGAATATACGCAAATCGCCGCTGCCATTTTTCGCGCACCGCGGCGTTTTCCCGCAGAAGCTTCACGCTGCGCAGCAGTAAATCGTCAAAGTCCACCGCATTACTCTGCGCCAGCAATTTCTCGTAACCGGCAAAAATATCCGCGACGTGCCGTCCCTCTGCGCTCACCGCCTCCGCCCGCAATTGCTGGGGCGTCTTGCCATGGTTCTTCGCATGGCTGATGCGGCTCAGCACATTGCGCGGCGTCAGACTATCGTCCTCAATGCGCAACTGCGCCATCGTCAACTTCACTGCCGCGCATTGATCGTCGTCATCGTAAATCGCGAAATCCCGCGGCAATCCCGCCGCAGCCGCCTCGCGCCGCAACAATCGCGCACAAAGCGAATGAAAGGTGGACAGCCACGGCTGCGCCGGGGGAAATCCGGCACGCAACAATAAATTCGAAACGCGCGTGCGCATTTCCTCCGCGGCCTTGTTCGTAAACGTCACCGCCAGTATCGCTTCCGCCGGCACGCCGCTGGCAATCATGTTCGCCATGCGATAAGTAATGGCGCGCGTCTTGCCTGTGCCCGCGCCGGCCAGTATCAACACCGGCCCGTCAATCGTTTCCGCCGCCAGCCGCTGTTCAGGATTTAATTCGTTCAGGAGAGAAAGCATCGGCCCATTTCAAAAAAATATTTAGGAATAAATGTACGCACGAATCATGGTAGCCGAGCGCATCGATGTGCGCAAATGCACAGAAAATGTCCCAGCATTCGCGATGTTAAAGCGCGGGATGTTATCGGCTCAAATCAATCTCAAAATACGTCAAGCTCCGGTCTTTTCCCATCACCGCAATATCCGGCACATACAAATGCGCCGTCCGCAGCAAATCAAACTGTCCGTCCAATTCGAAATACAGCAATCCTTCCACTGTGCTGTGTGCCGCCACCACGCTCGTCGGCACCGCCGCGTTTTGCGCCGCCGTTTGCAGTGCCACAAAATCCTTGCTCTTGTTCGTCCCCGTGGGAATCGGCAGCGGCAGCCTGCGCGTTTTGGTCGGATCCTTCGACGCCGGCCGCAACACTGCGTCCGCCACCTCGTCCGCCTTCATCGGTTGCAATTCCTGCCGGTTATCCTCGTCCAACTGGAACGAAAGCCGAATGCGGTCGAGGGCCACCTTGATGCTTTCCGGCGAATCGTTGCGAATCGCCACTTGTACCGCCATCACTCCGCCGGCAAACGGCGACTTCTTCGGAAACTTTTCCTTATATTGCGCAGCCTGCGTCCAGGGCTTTGCCGAGATCGTCACGCCCTCATGCGATTCCAGCGATGACGTGCGCAGCGTATCCTGCTGCTGAAAAGCAACATTCGTCCTAGCCGTTGCTCCCGCCGCGCTGCCACCCTGCGACATCGCCGATTGCCCCCCGGCAAAAAAAATAGCCCCCGCGCACGGAACCCCGATGACTACCTTTCGCAACAGGTTATAATGTTTTTTTCTCATATTGACGCCTTCGATTCCCTAGGGAAGTGCAGGGTTGCCCTGTGTTGCGGACTGTTCGCTCGCCTGCTCGGCGGCGGCGCCCGCGAAGAGACCGGAGCCGCATTTCGTGTTTTTGATCTATAGCTTGCTGATGGGCCTCGCGGCTCTGGCGTTGACGCCTTACTGGCTCGTGCAGAGCGCGCGGCACGGGAAATATCTCTCGAATCTCGGCCAGCGCCTAGGCTTTTCTTTTCCGGGTCTCAACAAGCCGTCCACGTCCGCGCCGTCTTCGTCGCCCAGTTCGTCCGAGCAGCGCGCCATCTGGCTGCACGCCGTCTCCGTCGGCGAAGTGCTGTCGAGCGTAGCCCTCGCGCGCAAACTAAAGGACGCCTTTCCCGAACATCCGCTCATCGTTTCCACCACCACGCTCACCGGCCAAGCGCTCGCCCGCGAGCGCCTTAATTTCGCCGACGGCTTTCTTTATTTCCCCCTCGATTGGACTTTCGCCGTCCGCCGCGCCTTGCAAGCCGTAAAACCCGCCATCGTCGTCATCGTCGAAACAGAAATCTGGCCTAATTTTCTTCGTCACTCTTTTCGCGAAAATGTTCCCGTCGTCTTCGTCAGCGGCCGCATCTCCGATCGTTCCTTCGCCCGTTATCAGCGCTACTTCCGTCTCTTCGGTTTTTACCTGCGCCCGCTGCTGCGCCGCTCGTTAGCCTTGGCCACTGACTTTCTGATGCAAAGCGAAAGTGACGCCGAACGTATCCGCGCTCTCGGCGCTTCGGCCGATCGTGTCCGCGTCAGCGGCAATCTCAAGTACGATCTCGCGCTACCCGCACCCACTCCCCTCTCGCAATGGCTGGCAACAGAAGCCGCTCGCCTCGGTCGCTCGCCGGTAATTGTCGCCGGCAGCGTGGTAGCCACCGAAGAACCGCTTGCCTTGATCGCTTTTGGCACGCTGCAAGGGGAGTTTCGCCGCGCCTTACTCGTCCTAGCTCCCCGTAAACCTGAGCGTTTCGACGCCGCCGCAAAGTTCATCGAAGACAATCACAGCAAATTCGTCCGCCGTTCCGCGTTGCAGGTTCCAACCCCAGCGCAAGGCGTTTCGCCAAACGGTTCGTCCAGCACCTCCGCTCGTCTTCCCGATGACGTCACCATTCTGCTGCTCGATAGCATCGGCGAATTAGCCTCGCTCTATGGTATAGCGGACCATGCCTTCGTCGGCGGCTCACTCGTCACCTCCGGCGGCCACAACATTCTCGAGCCCGCCGCCCTTGGCAAGGTTCCCGTCTTCGGCCTGTCGATGGAAAATTTTTCAGAAATGGCCGCCCGCTTTGTTGCCGCGGACGCCGCCATCCAGGTGCCCAGCCCGGAGGACGCCGGCGTCGCCTGGATTGAGCTTCAGCGCGATCCCCAGCGCATGCAGCGCATGAGCGAAGCCGCGCGCCGCCTCGTCGCGGAAAGCCGTGGCGCTACGGACCGCGCCGTCGCGGAAATCACCGCGGTGTTATCCGCACGAGCGCCGAAAGTTCACGGATGAATTGGCAATCGCTGCAGCGCTCGCGATTGGCGCGCATCCTTTTGTGGCCGTTATCGCTGATTTACGGTGTTGTCGTTTTGGCTCGCGTTCGCGCCTACTCCCGCGGCCAGCTCCAGCCGAATCGTCTGCGCGGCGCGGTGATCAGCGTGGGCAATCTAACCGTTGGCGGTGTTGGCAAGACTCCCATGGTCCTCTGGCTGGCAGAAAAATTTCTCGCGGCAGGGAAGCGCGTCGCGATCCTCTCTCGCGGCTACCGCGGCACCGATGGCACCAGCGACGAAATCGAACTCCTTCGCCACCGTCTAGCCGATCGTGTGCGGTTCGGTGTCGGCGCGGACCGCTTCGCCACCGGCTCCGCCCTCGAAGCCAGCCAGCCTGTCGACATTTTTTTGCTGGATGATGGCTTCCAGCATTTTCAATTGGCCCGCGATGTAAATATTCTGTTGATGGACGCCTCTCGCTCGCTTACTAACGAAGATTTGCTTCCCGCCGGATCGCTTCGCGAACCCCTCTCCGCCATGACTCGCGCGGATATCTTGATTTTCACTCGCGCCGAAACTCTGCCTGGCGTCACCGCCGCCGTAACTAATCTGAGCTCCTATCCGGTATTCGCCGCCAGCACCAAGCTCCTTGGTTTTTGCCGGTTCGGCGATAGCTCCATCCATTTGCAATCCGCCGAGCAAATTGGCTCTGGCCCATTTTTAGCTTTCTGCGGCATCGGTAATCCCCAGGCATTTTTTCGCGACCTGGAAAACTGGCAAGTCCCGGTCGCCGCTGAAAAAGTTTTCCGCGATCACCATCGCTACACTGCTTCCGACATCCTCGTGATCGCGCGCGCTGCGGAATCGGCCGGTGTACAAGCTCTTATTACCACCGAAAAAGACGCAAAAAATCTCGCTGCCGTCACCTTCGATAAATTTCCCGTCTACATCGCCATCATCGACATCGAAATCGCGCAAGAACACGACTTACTCTCGCTCATCCACGCGAAACTCGCAGCCCACGCCGGAGTTCCTTCGTGAAAATCTTGATCCGCGCCACCAACTGGGTTGGCGACGCCATTATGGCCCTCCCCGCGCTTCGCCACGTGCGAGCGAGATTCCCGAATGCCCACATCGCCATCCTCGCTCGCCCCTACGTCGCGGACATTTATCGCCATCAACAAATCGCCAACGAGTTGATTGCTTACGACGCGAAAGGCGTCCACGCGGGTTTTTCCGGTCGCGAACGCCTCGCCCAGGAGCTTCGCGCACAAAAGTTCGACGTAGCCCTGCTGCTGCAAAACGCCTTCGACGCCGCGTGGCTCGCCTGGCGCGCGCAAATCCCTCGCCGTATCGGCTACGCACGCGACGGTCGCAGGCTCTTGCTCACCGAGGCCATCGCCGTACCCAAGCCAGGCGAAATTCCCACACACGAAAAGTTTTATTACTTGGAATTACTCCGCCGCGCAAAATGGTTGCCCAATCTCACCGACGAATCATTCATCCAACTCGCCGTCCCGCACGAGTACTCGGTCGCCGCCGAAGAGAAACTCCGCTCCGCCGGCAGTCGACCCAATAGACTCCGCATTGCCGTCGGCGCCGGCGCCTCCTACGGCTCCGCAAAATGCTGGCCCCCCGAGCGTTTCGCGGCCACCGTAAACAGTTTGCAAGACCATTCGCAGACCGAGGTAATCCTGTTCGGCACTCCCACCGAATCCGCCGTAAACAACGCCATCGCCGAAAAACTCCGTCAGCCTCCCATCAACCTCACCGGCCAAACCTCCATCGCCGAACTCCCCGCACTCCTCTCCCGCTGCCAGGTTTTTCTCGGCAACGATTCCGGCGCCATGCACGTAGCTGCCGCCGTTGGCCTAGCCGTCGTCGCCGTCTTCGGCCCCACGGATCCCTTCGGTACCGCTCCGGTCACCCTGCGCTCCACCATCGTCCAGCAAAAACCCTATTGCAGCCCGTGCTTCTTGCGCCGCTGCCCCACCGATCATCGCTGCATGACCGCCGTCACGCCAGATGCGGTCACCGCGGCCACACTTCCGTGGCTCGCCTCCGCGCGCGGGGTGCCTTCTGTCTGACTCCTCCGTACTCCGCCCGGCCGTGTTCCTAGATCGCGACGGCACCATTTCCGAAGAGCTCGGTTACTTGAATCACGCCAGCCGTTTTCGTATCTTTCCTTTCGCACCTGCGGCCATCCGCAAACTCAATGGCGCGGCGCTGCCGGTCATCGTCGTCACCAATCAATCCGGCGTAGCTCGCGGCTACTTTCCCGAATCCCTGGTCCACGAGGTGCACACTCTAATGCTGTCGCAGCTAGCAGCCGCAGACGCGCATGTCGACGCCGTCTACTATTGCCCGCACGCTGCTTCCGATGCTTGTGCCTGCCGCAAACCAAACATCGGTCTTCTCGAACAAGCCGCGCGTGAGCACCATCTCGATCTACGAAAATCCTTCGTCGTCGGCGATCGCCACGGCGATATCACCTTGGCGCACAACGCAGGCGCGCGCAGCATCCTCGTCCGTACCGGCTACGGCGAGGGCGAACTTGCCTGGCACGCAAAAAATTGGCCCGTACAACCCAATTTCATCACCCCATCACTAACCGAAGCAGCCGACTGGATTCTGGAGCAACTCCGATGAAGCGTCCCCATCGCAAAAATCGCGCTGCGAACGCCGCGCGACAGTCGGTTCAATTGACTTTCGCCGCAACGGCCGCCGACGTCGACCTCCGCGCTCTCGCTGACTGCGTCGAACAATTCTCCACCCGCACCATCGTGCTCCTCGGCGATTTCGTCGCCGACGAATTTCAATTCGGCGACATTACGCGCGTCTCGAGAGAAGCCCCCGTCTTGATCCTCCGCCACCGCGAAACTCGCCTGGTCCCGGGCGGCGGCGCCAACGCCGCCAATAATTTCGCCGCGCTGGGCGCAAAAATAATTCCCATCACCGCCGTCGGCGACGATGCCGCAGGCCACGCTCTCCGCGAACATTTTCGCAGCCTCCAAGCCGACGTGAGCGGCATCCTTTTCGCCAAGGGCTGGACCACTCCCACCAAAACGCGTTATCTCGCCGGCTGGGCCCACACCGCTGGCCAACAAGTCCTGCGAGTCGATCGCGAGCCCAGCACTCCGTTAAACGAATCCATACATGCCAAACTGCAATCCATCCTTCAAAAAAAATTGCGCCAAGCCAGCGCCCTGGCCGTCTCCGACTACGGCTTCGGCGTCGCCACCCCCGCCGGGGTTCGCCGCGCACGCGCGCAAAAAAATTCCAAATTCACCATCACTCTCGACGCCCGCTACAATCTTCACGACTATGCCAAGTCCGCCGTAACCTCCGCTACGCCTAACGAAGCCGAAGTGGAAGCCCAGCATCACACGACCATCGGCGCAAATCTCAGTGAACTGCACCGCTGCGCGCAATCCACTCTGGGCATCATGAAGCTCCAATCTCTCTTAGTCACCCGCGGCCGCGACGGCATGGCGCTCTTTGAAGCTGGCAATCGCATCACGCACATCCCTATTCACGGCGGCGCGCAAGCCGTCGATGTCACCGGCGCCGGCGACACCGTCCTCGCCGCTTACACCCTCGCGTTAGCCTCCGGCGCAACACCATTTGAAGCCGCGCACCTTGCCAACCTCGCCGGCGGCCTCGTGGTCATGAAGCGCGGTACCGCCTCGGTCTCTCGCGCCGAACTTCTCGACGCCATTCGCCGCGAACTCGTCGGCGATCCTGCCCCGCCGCCTGCAGAAAACCTCGCCTGACCATGCGCGAAACCCCCTCCAAAATTGTCTCCCTCGACGAACTCCGCAACGCCCTCGTCGTGTCGCGCCGTAACCATAAAAAAATCGTCTTCTCTAACGGCTGCTTTGACACTCTCCACGTCGGCCACGTCCGCTATCTCCAAGCCGCCAAACGCGAAGGCGACGTCCTGATCACCGCAGTCAACGCCGACACCACCGTTAAAAACCTAAAAGGCCCTAATCGCCCCATCCTCGACGAACAAGCCCGTGCGCTCCTCGTCGCCGCCCTGCGCTGCGTCGATTACGTAATCATTTTCAGCGAAGCAAACGTCGAGCATCTTCTCGAAGAAATTCGCCCCGACGTCCACGCCAAAGGTACGGACTATACTTCCGACACCGTCCCCGAGCGGGCCACCGCCGCGCGCCTAGGAATTCGCGTGGCCATCGTGGGCGACCCCAAGGATCATTCAACCGCCGCACTCCTTGAAGCAATTCGCAAGGAGCGCAATGCCTGAGCCGCGTTTCCTCGTTGTGCGACTCGGCTCGCTGGGCGACATCGTGCACACTTTTCCCGCCGTCGCCGCCTTGCGCGAAACTTTTCCGCAATCACCAATCACTTGGCTCACCCATCCGCGCTGGGAAACTTTGGTTCGCAGCAGCTCGCTAGCCACAGAGATCTGGGCCACCGAAACTCGCTCCCCTTCTTCCATCCGTGAAATCGTCGCGCGCATCCGCTTAGAAAATTTCTCCACGGCCATCGACTACCAGGGTCTTTGGAAATCCGCCGCCCTCCCGCTCTTCGGCGGCATCAGGCGCAGGATCGGTTTCTCCTCGCAAACCATCCGCGAGTGGGGCGTCCCCATTCTCTACACCGATCGCGTCCGCTGCGTCACCACGCACATCGCCGAACAAAATGGCGAACTCTCGCAACGCGCCGGAGCCCGCCAAACGGTCGCCCCATTCACCTTGCAAATTTCTCCGCAAGATGACGCCATCGTCCGTCAACTCGTCCGCGATTGCGGCCTCGACCGCTACATTCTGTTAAGCCCGGGTGGCGGCTGGCGCTCTAAATGCTGGCCCCCCGATCGTTTCGGCGGCCTTTCCCGGCAAATCCGCGATACCCTCGGTCTGCGCTGCGTGATCAATTACGGTCCTGGCGAAGACGCGCTGGTCGAAGCCATAAAAGTCGCAAGCGGCAACGCCGATCCGGTCGCTTACCGTGGCACCCTGGAAAAATTAATGGCTCTCGCCCGCAACGCCCTCTGCGTCGTAGGCGGCGACACCGGACCGCTGCACCTCGCCGTAGCCGTCGGCACGCCGTCCGTCAGCATCTACGGCCCCACCGATCCCGCCCGCAACGGCCCTTTTCCGAATCCCGCCCCAGTCTTTGTAGGGGCGCAGCATGTTGCGCCCCAGCTTGCTGAGGTGCAAACCAGTTCGCCATATTCTTCGCCGATATTCGCCCCGCAGGAACTCTCGGCGAACTCTAACGACCAGAATCCCCATGCCTCGGAAACCTCCCACCGCAACGTCATCCTGCGCGCCCCCACCGCCATCCGCGACCACAGCCGCGTTGACGAAACCGACCCTGCCATCCTGAAAATTTCCGTCGACGAAGTTTTCACCGCCGTTCGTCGCATCATCGGTACTCCCGCATGAGCGACTACGCCGCATTTTTCGCGCGCTGGCGCGTCCGTCTAGGCTATCCGCTGGCCGCCGCCGTCCTGCTCCTCGCCCGGCCCATTCCGCAAAGCATCGCCATCGGCGCGCTAGTCGGTGTCGGCGGCCTCTGGCTGCGCGCCTACGCGGCAGGTTATCTTCACAAAAAAGAACAACTCACCATCACCGGCCCCTACGCCTACACCCGCAACCCGCTCTACCTGGGCAGCGCAATTCTCGCGGTGGGCGCAGCGGTAGCCACGCGCTCGCTGTTTTCCGCCGCCATCCTTATCATTTATTTCGCGGTTGTTTATTCCATCGTGATGCGCAGGGAAGAAGGGGAACTCCGCCACTTCCACGGTGCCGCTTTCGACGCCTACGCCAAAGCCGTCCCGCTATTTTTCCCGCGTCGTACGCCAGCGCGTCTCGGCGCCGCAGCCACACCCGTCGAAGCCGGCTCATTTTCCTTCGCGCAATATAAAAAAAATCACGAGTGGCAAGCCGCCGTGGGCTTTTTACTTCTTCTCGCCTTCCTGTTGCTTCTCTGGCGTCTCCGCCTCGACTAGCGCCGGCTCCGTCATCGCCTCTTGGCACGCCACAAAACACGTAATCGGGTCCGTAGCAAAATTGCCGCCGCCACCAAGCCCGCGATCACCAAGATAAAAAAGCCCACCACAGGTTCTCGCGAACTCGCGTGGGCCGCCCTACTCCGCTGCGGGCCGATGGCGATTCCCCTGGGCCAACGCCGCGGCCAGCGCCGGCAATTTCATATCACTTTTCGCAACCGCACCAGCGTCTCGATATGAAATGTCTGCGGAAATAAATCAAACAAATCCATCGACACAATTTCATAAAACGGTCCGCTCACCGCCACGTCCGCCGGCTTTTTCGCGCTCCCCGTTAAGATCGCCAAATCGCGCGCCAGTGTCGATGGGTCGCACGAAAGATAAACGATCTCCGGCGCTCCCAATTCCACCAGCTTCGCCGCCGCTGCCGATCCCAATCCCGCTCGCGGCGGATCGAGAACCACCAAGTCCGGGCGCTCCTGCGGCTTCTTCAAATAATCTTCCGTGTGCTCGTTAAACGTCGTCACTTCCACGCCCGCCAGCTCCGCGTTCGCGTACAGATCCCGCGTTGCCGCCAGATTCGCATCCACGCTCACCACTTTTTTAAACGTCTTCGCTAGCGGCATGGTAAAAAATCCCACGCCCGCATACAAATCCAGCGCCAGTTCGCCCTTCGGGCCCTTCGTTACCGCCGATAAAAGCTCCTCAATCAAAAATCGGTTCACCTGAAAAAACGACAAATGGCTGACGCGAAACTTGAATCCTCCAGCCTCGTGCATCAGGAATCCCGGGCCTGTCAACTCAAACCGTTCCTTCTTCTGATCCAGCAGCAAAAGGCTTTCAATCCGTGGCAGCGCTGCTCGAAAATATTCCGCCAACTCCGCCGCCGGCTTGGGATACGCGTCAAACGCTACGTTCAGCGCGATTTTCTCGTCCGCGGAATCCGCGAACGCCTCAATCTCCAAAATTCCCACCGGCAACTTCCCGCCGCGCGCCATCTCCTGCAGGAATGCAAACGTTTCCGCCAAGGCCGGAGACAGCACCGGGCACGCATCCACCGGCATAATCACCGAACTCTCCGGCAAAAAGTAACCCAGCGCTCGCGGCATTCCGCTGCGCACCGCCCACTGTGCTCGGTTGCGGTATCCATAAGCCGCAGCCGTATGTGTCGCAATCTCGCCCGCGAAAGAAATTCCTCCCAGCCGCGCAAGCGTCTCGCGCAAAATCCCTACCTTCAACCGCGTCTGCTCCGCAAATTCAATGTGCTGATAATGGCACCCGCCGCAGATTCCAAAATGCGGGCAGGCGGCGTTCACGCGGGACTTGGATGCCTCTTGCACCTCCACAACTTTCGCCCACACCGTCTTCTTCTTTCGCGTTTTCACCTCTGCGCGCACCAACTCCCCAGGCAGCACAAATGGCGCAAACACGGTATTTCCCTCCGCGTGCCCCAATCCGTCTCCTCCATACACCATTTTTTCAACAGAGTATCGTAACTCTTCAGCCATTAAATTATCCTATTCTGCCCTAAATTGAATTAAAAGCGAACGTTCTTGTAGGCGCCAAGCTTCAGCCGGCTTGTCTTCTTTGTGGCGATCGATCTTCGGATACGCTGCTTAATCCTTCAGGTGAAATCTCACGAAAAATAAAACAAACTAAATCTCGGCAACGCAAACTCCTCCAGCAATCTCTTCTGCAAATACTGTCTCTCTATGAGCGCAATCTGCTCTGCCTTCATCTTCCTCCGGTACATTGCCAGCTGCCCGTCCAGCTCCCGCCGGATCTTCACCAGCAGCTCTTCGCTGGCATCTCCCGTGACCGCCGCATACACCTTATCATCCAAAACCGTCAGCCGCCGTTCCAGCTCCTCCAAATCCAGATTCCCCGGTGCATCCAGAGTCAGCGTGGCATTTTCCGCAGCGGTTGCAATTTCCAAAAGTCGCGCTGCCATCTGCGCATGCGCAATCCGCAATTTCTCCGCCGCACTCCGCGCCTTCGCCACATTCCCTTGCAAATACTCCCGCAACTGCTCCGCCGGAAACGCCGCGCTCGCTTCACTCTTCTTCCGCGCGGGAGCCGCTCCCGCCGCCGCTTCGTTCATCTCCTCCGCCGCCTCGAGCACCGCATCCGTGCAGTACGCCAGCGTCTTCATGGCCTTCCCGGCTCCGCGCCGCGACCGCGCGTAACTCTCCGCCGCCCGGTCAATCCCCTTGAGCACCGCCTCTAGCGGCACGCCCGCCTTCTGCCACGTCTCCATAATGGCCCAGTCGAGCGGCGACACCAGCAGATGCGCCCCGCGCTTCTTCCAAAAGTATTCTTCGATTTCCGTGAAGTAGTTGAAATAATTCCAGCGCTCGTAGCCGCCCAACGCGCCGCCCTGCTCTCTGCTTTCGCGCTCCGCCACCATCCCGCCTAACGCGGCGCTTTCTTCAATCCGCTCTTCGGTTCCGCATCCGCTGCGCTTTTCCCGCGCCCATCCGCCGCCGAATTCTTCACCAACTCCGCATTCTTCTCCCAAATCAATCGCAAGCCCTTCAGCGTCAAAAATTCATCCGTATGCTGAATGTGTTTTGATCCCTTCGCCACCAGCCGCGCCTGCCCACCGGTTGCCACCACGGTCATCTCCGCTCGCAACTCCGCTTTCATGCGCGCCAGCATCCCATCCACCATATCCACCGCACCGTAATAGAGTCCCGCCTGCATATGCGTCACGGTATTGGTGCCAATCACTTTTCCCGGATCCTTAATCTCCACCCGCGGCAATCGCGCCGCCCGCGCAAACAGCGCCTCCGCCGCGATCCCCAATCCCGGCGCAATCGACCCGCCCAAATACTCCCCCTTCGCCGAAATCGCATCAAAGGTAGTGGCCGTCCCGAAATCCACCACGATGCACGGCCCGCCATACTCTGCAAACGCCGCCACGCCATTCACGATCCTATCCGCGCCCACCTCGAGCGGGTTATCCACCAGCACCGCCATCCCCGTCTTCACTCCGGGCTCCACGAACAGCGCCCGCTGCCCCAAATAAATTCGCGACATCTCGCCCAGCGTCCAATTCATCGGAGGCACCACGGACGAAACAATCACCCCGCTAATCCCATCGCGATCCAATCCTGCCAACGTAAACAAATTCCTCGTCAGCACTCCATATTCATCCACGGTCTGCTGCCGCGCCGTAGTCAGCCGCCAATGCGCCGCCAGTTCCTCGCCGCGAAATACCCCCAGCACCGTATTCGTATTCCCCACGTCAATCGTCAGCAGCATTCATTTCCTTTTTGCCGATTGGTTTTCTTGCGGCGGCTTCTCTTGTCACTTCAACTCGGTAACGTCACCCGCAATCACCGTAAAGATATCGCCAGCCGCGCGTTCCACGAGCAACAATCCTTCCGCCGTCAAACCCGCGGTCATTCCCGTAAACGTCTCCGTTCCCGTCTCCACCCGCACTTTCTTTCCACGCGCATAACTTGAAACCTCTTCAAATCTCTTCACCACGCCGGCAACACCCTCGCGCAACAGCCGATTGTAATCACTCTCAAACTCCCGCAGCAAGCGCACCAAAATCTCCAGCCGCGAATAATTCCGCCCCGTTTCCGCCCGCAAAGAGGTCGCTGCTCCCGCAAGCTCCGCCGGAAATTTCTCCTGATTCACATTCAATCCCATCCCCACAATCACAAATTTCACCGCCGTGGGTTCCGCATGCATCTCCGTCAAAATTCCGCCCAGCTTTTTCCCCGCAATCATCAGATCATTCGGCCATTTCAAATCCACTGGTAACCCGGTAATCGCCGCCACCGCCGTGCGCGCGCTGATGCCCGCCATCATCGTCAGCAGCGGCGCTTGCACAGGTGCCAATTTCGGGCGCAGCAAAATCGTCACATAGATTCCCGTCCCGCGCTCTGAATGCCACGCCCTTCCCGCACGCCCGCGCCCCGCCGTCTGCTCCTCCGCCACCACCACCGCGCCTTCTTCTTCACCCGTATGTCCCAGGGCGAGCGCCACGCTATTCGTCGAATCCGCCCGGAAAAAATGATAAATCCTCTTCCCAAACATCGTTCCGCGCAACCCGCGCCGCAGCAATTCCGGCGTCAAAATATCCGCCATGGCCTCCAAAAAATATCCCGTCGCCGCACGCCCCTTGACCTTCACGCCTAATTCCCGCAAGCGCGTCACCCACCGCCACACCGTCGACCGCGACACTCCAATCTCCCGCGCAATCCGCTCCCCGCTCACCACAATCGTGGCGTTCTCCATCAGCAGCGTCACTAACCCCGCCAGCCGCCGGTCCGTAACCTCGCTACTCTTTTTCTTCTTCGCCATGGTTCAAAGGGAAAGTCAACTCCTGCAACCGCTCTCGCAATTTCCGCAATTCGATGTTCTGCTGCTCGAGCGTAGCCTTTAATCCATTCACAATCTTCTCCGGTGCCCGCCCGAGGAACGTCTCATCGCCAAGCTGCTTCTCCTTCGACGCAATCGCCTTCTCTAGCCCCGCAATCTCCTTTTTCACCCGCAGCAACTCCGCCCCCACATCCACCGTCGCCGCCGCGTGCGCAATCCGCACATCAAACTCCGCCGACCACCGCGCCGCTCCTCCCGTCAGCAATTTTTCCCCCGACACCCGCAACTCCG